>Ga0233404_10000016_pt1 | contig 35813 bp, 24 predicted proteins | sample Na_oxic_2_MG_FD_179861 | JGI IMG/M metagenome (GOLD analysis project Ga0233404, IMG submission 179861) | Seawater microbial communities from Saanich Inlet, British Columbia, Canada - Na_oxic_2_MG | ecosystem: Environmental > Aquatic > Marine > Inlet | place: Canada: British Columbia | collected...
TGATTAATACACCCCAAACGCATACCAACAACTAAAATTACTTGTGCCTCCATAGCCAACACCATATCCTTCAAACTTTGGGTAGCATTAATCGGCACCCGCCATCCCCCCACACCTTCTACCACCACCATATCGGCTTGCGCCGCTAATTGTTGATACTTATGAATAATATTAGATAATTCAATAAGTTGCCCAACTTGTGTCGCGGCTACATGAGGTGCGATTGGTGGCTCAAAAGCGTAAGGATTCACCCAATCATAAGGCACTGCTAACCCACTGGTAGCTAAAATTTGTTCAGCATCACTATTTTTTAAACCCGTTTCACTCCAATGACAACCGGCAGCAATAGGTTTCATACCTGCCACCCGTAAACCTTGGTTTTTAAAATATTGAATTAATGCTAAAGTACACCAAGTTTTACCAATCTCAGTATCGGTGCCGGTAATAAACCATGACTTGTTCATAAAAATATCCATTTTCTGGTTCCCACGCGCCGGCGTGGGAACCGATTTGGGACGCGCCAGCGTCCCGTCTTTGCGGCCCGCTTTGCTGTAACAAAGAGAGTGCGTTCCCACGCCGGCGCGTGGGAACGAGAAATATACTTTTATTTCAATTACTTAAAAATTTATGTATAACGATGAGCGCGCCAGCGTCCTGCGACGCTGCCACCTCGATAATGCGTTAATGTCATTATGAAGGCGTAACGTTTCAAACTCAATGCTGTTTCTATTTAAGGCTTTGATGCTTCAGAAGTGAGTTGCTTTTCAGGCTGTTTTAACAAAGGTGTCATTGCATTACCTATCGCAAAAACTAGGCTAGTTATATTTAAGGCAACTGTTTGGGCAATACCAAAACCGAATAAAAAGGCACCACTGACATTGATAACGGCGGGTATCAATATAATAGCAAATGTTGTATTCATATTGGCATTAAATTTATTAGCCAACTCAAAAAGTAAATTTAAATGGTTAATACCGTTATCCATTAAGACAATCTGCGCTGTATCGATGGCGATAGTGGAAGCACCAGCTAGAGAAACGGAAACATGAGATTTTTTCATGGCAATTGAATCATTGATACCATCACCAATATAACAAATAAAATGCCCTTCTTGCTGTAATTGCTCGATGATAGCCGCTTTATCTTCTGGCAAGGTTTCGGCAAAATAGTGATCGATGCCAAGTGCTTTGGCTAGTTTTTTCGTTGGTATTTCATGATCGCCGGAGATAATATAGGTGGATTTGATGTTTTGGCGTTGTTTTAAACGGCTGATAATCGCCTTTGCTTCCGGGCGCACGGTGGGCAACAGTTCAATAGCACCCGCAAGATGTTTATCGACAGCCACCATAACCAAACTATATCCTTCTTCATGACTGAGTTTTTGTTGCTTTCTAAAAAATGGCGGAATTAAAATGTTCTCCACCTCCATAAATCGTTCACTGCCAAGATGGACGGTTTTTCCGGCAACGTTAACAGTTATCCCATAGCCCAATTTATATTCGCTATCTTCTATAGAAGGTATGCTTAATTGTCGATTTTCAGCTTCTTGCAAGATAGCCTTGGCTAGGGGATGTTTCTGTTTATACTCAGCTGCGGCTGCATAAATCAAAATCTCATCTTCCGTAAAATCTGAATCATAATGAATGGCACCTATATGGGGCTGTTCCTCAGTCAAAGTACCGGTTTTATCAAATACAATGGTATCAACTTTGTTCAGCAATTCTAAAGAACGCCCGTCTTTAATTAAAATTCCTTGTTTAGAAGCCAAATTGAGATAGTTCATGATACCAATCGGCGCAATACCCATCATTTTATTCTTAGGATGAGCGTTAACCACAGCTAATGCGCCATGAAAACCTAAGAGCGGTAATGCGACACCACCGGCTATCAATGCCGGGTTAACTAACTGTTTGGAGAGTCTATCAGCGCGTAGTTGTAGAGTGGATTTAAAATCAACCGTATTATTTAATATGTGAGTGATTTTAGCGATAGTGCTATTTTCTCCGGTTTTTTCCGCTTTCACATAAATTTTTCCAGACAAAACGACCGTTGAGGCAAATACTTCATCACCGGATTCCTTTTCGATTGGCCTCGCCTCACCGGTTAAAATATGTTGATCAACGCTTGCCATTCCGTCAACAACAGTACCGTCTGCCGGAATCATTTCCCCAGCATGAACGACAACAATATCGCCTTGTTGTAGTTCATTAAACGGTATGCTAATTTCAGCATTTTCAACCGTAATCCAAACAAAATCAGGATGTTGTTCAAATGTGTTAATCAAGCTTTGTCTGGAATTTTGAGTCACTCGCATAGAAAGTCGTGTTGCAATTCCAAAGAATAAAACGATTAAGCTGGCCATGGAAAAAAGTCCAAGAATAATACAGCCGATCATGATGATGCTGACTAGCATTTCAGTACTTGTTTTCCCTTGTTTGATTAATTCGTAGCTTTTCTTATGGTATGATTTGTTCGCATAGATAACGAAAGGAATGCTAAACAAGCCTAATGGTTTGTATAACCAAGTGCCTATTGAAGACAGCGTCAGTGCTAACGAAGCACTGATAATTTCACGCTTATTTTTTTCTTCAAACGTGAGCTTTGCCGAAGATTTTTTGTCATCCGACTCTTCAACCATTTGGGTAAATTGTTCTTCTACTACACTTTTCATTGTAGTGGAGATGTTTTTTCCGGTTTTTTCCGGTTTACCTTGCTTTTTAAAGCTTTTGAAGCCGACATATAAAACGCTGCCTAAAACCAACATATTGAGAATCACTTGATTACCTCTTTGAAATAAATGGGGTTATAGTAAAATCTAACGGACATCGTATCGCTTTAATGATTAATTAGCTCACACCATCAGTTTGGGAGTGAGTTAATAGTAGAGGTCAGTTGGATTTGCTTTATTAGACTTTGATTTTACTTTTTGATTTTATACAATGGCAACATAGTGTTTCCCAAGCCAATAAAAAACCCTATGTGATTCAATACCACAGCACCCAATATCCCAAACCCAAACAAATAAATACAACCGACATTTACTGTAGTAGCAGCACCAGTAATCCACAAAGTCTGATGCATCTTTTTATCAAGGCTATTAGCAATATCTAATAAAGTTGGTATATGTGATAGGTTGCCATCAGTGAAAATGACTTGAGCAGTATCAATTGCAATTGAGGTGGCACCACTGAGCGAAATGGATACATCTGCTTGTTGCATGGCAATGGTATCATTTATGCCATCACCAACAAAACAAACTTTTCTCCCCTTAGATTGCAACGCTTCAACAATTTTTTTCTTATCATGAGGTAATACATCATAAAAATAATCATCTAGCCCCAATGTTTTAGCTAATTGTTGGGTAGGTTGCTGATGATCACCAGAAACAACCGCAATGTGATTGATTCCTCGCTGTTTCAATGCTGAAATCAATTCCATCGTTTCTGGACGTAAGCTTGCTTTTAACTCAATTGCACCTATAACGTCATTATTAAATGCCACAACGACTAGTGAACAACCATCAGAATGACTGGTAATATGGTCTTGTTCCAACGCTGCTGGTATGACAAATTTTTTATTTTGCATAAACCGCAAACTACCAATATAGATGCTGTCTTGGTCAATATTTACCTGAATACCATAGCCAATATGATAATAGTTATCTGCTATTTTAGGTAATTCTAGGTTTTCATCGGCGGCTTTTTGCAAAATAGCTTTAGCAATCGGATGATTGAGTTTGTATTCGGCTATTGCCGCATAACGTAAAATACTGCTCTTATCATAATGATTATACGCGATAATTTTTGTAACTTGTAATTGCCCGGTGGTGAGTGTACCGGTCTTATCAAATAAAACCGTATCTATATTACCTAAGTTTTCTAATGCTTGACCATGTTTAATCAGAATACTATTCCGTGATGCTATGGTTAGATGGTTAATGGTATCTAATGAAACTAGGATACGAATAATGTTACCAAAACTTTGCTTGAGTATTCCACCCATCCCATTGATCCCAAACGCTGGCCAACTGATAACGGCTAAACCGATTTGGGGTACCACAGCTTTGTCTGCCCATATTTCCCCATTTAATTGGGTCTGAGCTTTATATTCGGCTGAATGGTTCAATATTTTGCCAATTTCAGCTATCGTGGTTTCACGCCCAGTTTTTTTCACTGCTATTTGCAAACTACCACTCATCAACAATGTTGATGCAAACACCTGGTTGCCAACTATTTTTTCTATCGGTTGCGATTCTCCGGTTAAGGCTTGTTCATCAATTATTGCACTACCTTGAACAATAGTACCATCAACCGGTATTGCTTCCCCAGTGTGAACAATCAAAATATCGCCGGCTTTTATTTCCGCTAAGGGAATTTCGATTTCGACACTATCCTTTAATACCCAAACAAACTGTGGCTGCCAACTATACACATCAACCAACATTTTTTTTGAGTGACCTTGTGCCTTTTCTAATAAAAATATGCCCAAATGGTAAGACAATCCGATCAAAGAGGCAACAAAAAATTGCTTTGTTACGATACACAACATAATTACAATAGAATTGAGAAAATTATTAGTCAGTTTTTTCTCTTTAAACCAAGATTGTTTAGCTGAATTGAAAATAGGTATACTGTTATAGCTCAATAAACCAAGACTTAATATGTGGAATATTGGATTGAATTGATGAACAAGCATCATCCCCATACCTATTGCACTAGTTTTTGTATAGTATTTAGCTTTATCTTGTGCGGTATTAATTTGTAATTTCATATCCGTGGTTATATCACTAGACTGTTTTTTTATAACCCGTTTTTTTTTCTGACTTGTAGATTTTTTATAAAGGGAAACCCCCATATAAATAGTGGACACAATAAGGATATCAATTAACATAGTTTTAATTACCGTTTATAAATGATTGTGTTAAGCAAAAATCGAAATGCCGGGAAGGCTTGGAGTACAAAGCTTCAGCTTTGTACTCCAGCGCACTTTGACTACCCTTCTATGGCTTTCAAGAATGGTTCTGAATCCACAAAAGTAGATAGCTTAATAATTTTTGAATCCGGCGTGAATGTACAAAAACTTAACCATTCGTATTCACAAGACAATCCAGTACGAATGTTGGTAGCTTGCGAAACACCACCAGTGACAACTCCCCCATCTGGGGTGTCGTAACCAAAAAATGTCAACCGTTGACATTTAACCATAGGAATCCGTATTTGAAACAACTTATCAAAAAATTCTTTGAATCCTTTTTTCCCTTTATACGTACCGGAAAAAGGAAGGTTATTACCAACATAGTACATAATAGAATTATCATTAACAATTTCCAAAAAAGCTGAAAAATCTCCGGTATCTTCATGAAGAAATTGTCTTACCTGTTCTAAGCGTTGTAGATTATTCATCATTATTTAACTAAACTAGTGCCCCAATAGAGTTACTCATGCTTTTCGGTTAGTTCTCTATTTTTATTGGCTTTTCAGGTAAAGGTGGCTCTGACCGAAAAGGAAAGTTAGCTCTTGCAACCATGCCACCATCTACTATATAAGATTGCCCGGTTGTCCAACTTGCTTTATCAGAACATAAAAATACCACAAAATTAGCGATATCTTCAACCTTGCCCAAACGATTGAGGGGCAAATTTTTTAACCATAAAGCTTGATTATCGGGCTGCTTGAAATAATCTTGAGTTCTCTCAACCGGTACCACACCCGGGGCAATAGCGTTAACCCGAATACCATACTTAGCCCATTCCAAAGCTTGAGACTTAGTTAAACTTTTTAACGCCGCTTTGGATGCAGCATAAGCACTAAAATGTTCAGTTGTGTATTGTGCATGAATACTAGTATTATGAATAATGATGCCTTTTGACTGTTTTAAGTATGGCAATACAGCACGGCTTAAAATGTAGGGTGCTCTTAAATTAATTTGAATCACATTATCCCAATAATCTTCATCTGCATTTTCAATACTCGCCTTAAGTACGATGCCAGCATTATTAATCAAACCATCAATGCTTCCAAAATCGGATATAAATGCAGCCACCAGTTTTTTGATTTTTTGACTGGAACGCAAATCGGCTTGATAAATAACTGCTTTTCCACCGGCTGCCTCAACCGCTTTTTTAGATTTCAAAGCACCTTCATAACGGCTGTTGTAATGAATACCCACATTAGCAGCTTCTGTTGCCAATGCTTTGACAATGCCGACACCAATACCACCACTCGCACCAGTGACTAAATAGTTTTTATCTTTAAAAAATTCTGCAAACATAATTATTAATCAAATAAATTTAAATAAACATTAGCAAAATCAACAAGTTGTATTAAAATTGGCATAAACTCTAATAAGTAAACCATTTTATTATATCATACACAACAACGAATGTTTATGATGATATTAGCTTATTAAGTGAGCATCCGTCGCACGCTATATCACATCATCCACATTGTTGGACTACTCAAAAAATAAACCGTTTTAAATTTTATCAAAACACAATAATTAATCAATTAATAATTAACGCAATTATACAAAAGCAAAGAAGCTTTAACTTGACAGTAGATTATAACTGTGTACAATGCAGCCCCAATAAACGTTTTATTTATCTAGCGATTGCCAATTGGATAACATATAATGTTTCAACAATTTTATAAATTGATGTACAATCAATCAACATAAGAAAGGTATTATGAATATAATGATCCGATTTACGCGAATACTGATTTGTCTAGGGTTAGTGCTTTGTGGTAGTTACGCTGTAGCGGAGATCCAACCGCCGAATACCCAATCACAGCTCAAGCTTTACGTGTTTGACTGTGGGAGACTGAACTATGACGATGACACTTTGAAGTTTTTTGGAATTTCTGCCAGTGAAACCACTGTGCGTGACCTCTTTGTGCCTTGTTATGTCATTGAACATCAGAAAGGTCGGCTATTGTGGGAAGGAGGACTGCCCTTAAGTAAGTCTAAAGCTGGCACTTATCAGTCTAAAGAAGAAGGACTACCCTCAAGTAAGTCTAAAGCTGGTGCTTATCAGTCTAAAGAAGGAGGACTACCCTCAAGTAAGTCTAAAGCTGGCACTTATGGTTGGCAGGAAAAGAAAGGCTGGCGTATGCGGCTTGACAAGACGTTCCAAGAGCAGTTGGTCCAAATAGGTATGGACATGGATGATTTCGATTATATGGCCTTTTCACATATGCACTTCGACCATGTCGGGATCGCCAATGACGTTAAAGGGGCGAAGTTACTCATCCAGAAGGATGAGTACGATGCCGCTTTTGCTGAAAAAATAACTGTGCCGGCTTTTGATCCTAAGCTGTATGGAAATCTCCGGCATGCAGACAAAGTTGTCCTCAATGGTGAACACGATGTATTCGGAGATGGTCGGGTTCGGCTCATTCCAGCCCCGGGACATACGCCCGGTCATCAGGTATTGTTTCTTGATTTAAAGGAAACCGGACCTATTGTACTGTCGGGGGATCTCTGCCACTTTAAGATCAGCTGGAAGAAAAAGCTTGTGCCTACTTTTAATACAGACAAAGAGAAAAGCCTTAAATCGATGGAACGCATTGAGAAGTTTCTCAAGGATACTGGTGCTGAACTCTGGATAGAACATGAGTTAGCCCGATATGAACAATTAAAGAAGGTGCCATTATACCATAAATAGGATGCTCTGAACGAGAACCAAGATAATGTCAACTACGACCGGCTTCTGACTGCCAATAACTACAGGGATATCGTCCTACCTTTTTCTTTTTTAGAATTGTTAATTTCTCCTTGTAAATTAGCAATTCCAATATGTTCGCCCTGAGCATTGAAGACTTCATAATGATCTTTATGCAGATTATCTAAATACCAATAACGGTTAGTTGAAACTTCTTTATAGACGGTTTTACCTTGTTCAACTAGGTGAGTTCTGGTAAATCTTTGTCGATTTAATAAACTAAAATGACTTTTACCGTTTTGATAAATATTCCACCAAAGTTGAAATTCTTTCTCATCAGCAATAAATTCAATATGCACAAACTTAGGTAAACCGGCTATATGTTGACAGTCTTTGAAGATTGGCAAAAATTGACGATTAATACGAATGCTTTGGTGTAGATTGATCAGCAAGTATTTTTCAGTCGTTTGGCTTAAAATTCTCTCAGCCATTTCAGCTAGGGTACTATTACTCACTGCTTTGACTTCAAATTGATCTAAGAACCACAAAACATAACTACATTCAGGTTGTTGTACCGCACTCGTGCGCCAATCAGTAGATGTTTGTAAACTGATTTTAAGTTGTGTGCTAGGTTTTTGCAGATATTCATTATCAAAAAGGACAGCAATTTTTTGTAAAAATGCTTTGAGATTCTTGCTATCATAAAAAAGCGCAATGTCATTATATTGTTGACGTATAGTTTGACGTAATTTGATAGCCGTTTGAATAATATCTTTAGCTATTTGTGGGTTGTCAATAACAAGAATTTCATCATCTTCTTGTGGAAATAACAGAAATATTTTAACAGCCATTTTAAAAGCCCATTAACGTTTCCAAATCGGTTTCAATTTGATCAAAAAAACCCAAAGGCGGATTTGTTATTCGTCCACCTTCTAAAACCGGCACGTTGATAACCTCAGTGGTGTGTTGAGTATCTTCGCTGTAAAAATAGTGGATTCTCACTTTGTCATGAGCAATTCCTTGGTGTTTTTCGGTTTCATAACTTTTGACTGCCACAAGTGTTCCATTAATAATATGATCGCTATGTGTTTCAAGGAAGATTTGTATACCATTTTGAGCCGCTAATGCTATAAATTTGGCGAGTTTAGATTGGCTTTTGGGATGCAAATGGGACTCTGGATTTTCAATCATAATAAGGCTATCCGGCTTTGCAGACAGGATGGCTACAATAATAGGTAAGGTATAAGAAATACCAAATCCAACATTTTCCGCTTTAAATTCATTGGTAGACAAAATATCGGGCTGTGCAGATATGAATTGATAGCGAATCTCAAAAGCATTTAACCCTTGATTTTCACGGACAATGACTTTTACATGAGGTATAATTTCTCGTAACCAAATATTAGTTTGTTCAAGTAATGCTTCTGACTCACTTAACGGGTGTTTTAGGTTAGGAAAAGCGATTTTTTCGTGCGCATAATGCTGTAAAAAATGGGCGACAAATTCACCCGAACCTTTTTGGTAAGAAATCTGACGCAGAACTTCCACCTGATAAGTATCTTTGAGGTAGCTCTTTTGAGGTGCTAACCGTGCGGCACTCAGATATTGAAAATGGTTACCAAAAAGACTTATGTCATCAATAGATTCTGGCTGGTTTAATCGGTGCATAAATGTGGCAGTGGGTTCTTGATACTCAAATTGCCACCGATAGTTTTTTTGAGCTGTCGAAAATGCTAACTCAATAAAACCATTAGTCGCATATTGATAAATCGCATCGAAGGCAACACCAATATCGCATAAAAAACCGTTGAGATCGAGTCCGGAGCCAAGCAAATTATTTTTGAAGTACGACTGTCTTAGCAATAATAACCCTTGCAATACCGACGATTTACCCACACCATTATTACCGGCTAGGATATTCAGATTAGACAAAGAAAGTCTTGTATTCTTGTGAGATTTAAAATTTTTAAGACTGAGTTGTGTCATCATAATAGGTTTCATTGAATTTGTTAAGAATTTCCAAGTTGAGTTTTCATTTCGGTAGAGCAAAAAAAGTAATAGGTAATTACCAATGCTATCCTAAAACCGGTTAGAATTCGATGAAAAAATAAATTCCCCAATCTTATTATTTATGAAAACCCAGAATTAGGTCACCTAGAATATAAAACGCCCCAAGGCAAAGTGGTGCTTTAAATAAGCGGCAATGCGTAAACCGGTTTTTGTTGGTTTTCAAGTAAAATTTGCTAGTTTTTGTTCAAGCACTAAAGTAACTCCAACAAATTAATTAAAATACGGGGACATTTCCATTTTTCGGCTCGTAAAATTAATGGTTGAATTCACAGAGCCAATTTAGTTCCATAGGTTTCACCTATGGCTATTAACGTTTCACACCTTCGGTGTTAATTAACCCCGAAAGGGGTTAAACATGAATAGCCATAGGTGAAACCTATGGAACTATGGCTATTAACGTTTCACACCTTCGGTGTTAATCAACCCCGAAAGTGAATAGCCATAGGTGAAACCTATGGAACTATGGCAATTATTCTAAACCACCGTGAAAATGGGAATGCACCCTTAAAATACCCTCACACAGAATTGGGCAACCATAAAGGATTGCCCCTACAATATTCGCGTGTTGGGGCTGACCTTTGTGGTTGCCTTTGGTATTTTATTTTTTGGGAATTTACTAACTAAAATAGTCTTCCAACGCAGAACCTTCTCTAACAGTATCCAAAGTAAAACAGTGGAAACCGCCACCAAAAATCCGCCGATGACGATGACGAACCGGAACCGTTGTAAAGCCATGCTTTTCCAAGGTCTTGATAAGTTCGGGGAATAGTGAATTCACAACCACCGTTTCTTCATCAACTGATAGTACGTTCAGATCAATAAATTTACTCGTTAAAATTAAATCATCGTTTTCATAAGAGGGAAAAATATTATCTTGTGGTTCCGGGGCATAAATTTTATCCCATTTTTGCAACGCTTTAGGCAGCTTGTCCACAATACTGGGGTTACGCAGCAAAAGTGTGCCTGGTTTTAAAGGCAGAACAAGACTGTCAATATGATTGTCTGCAAACCGATAGAGCCGATGAAACCGGAACTTGTCCCCCAAGTGACGTTCAAACCACTGCAAACCTAACTCATGGTTCTCGGTAGCAACATTGATCAAAATGTCTTTACCAAAGCGAATACATTGTGCAGCGTCAATCATCATCTCAAAACCAATGTCAAACTCAGAGGTTTTTTGGGAATAAACTTCTTGAATAGCCGGGGTTTCTTGCCCTGAAACGTAGGAAGTATCAAACGATTGGTCGCTCATAATTGGTCGGGGCATCGATGTCCAGCCGGAACCGCCTTTGAAATATTCATAAAAAACCGGCTTTAAGAGATCATTTTCAAAGTACCTTGCTCTGACTTGAGGAGAGGTTTCTATGATCTCATTGCCCATAATGATCGCTTGATCACGCACATTTAAAGCCGGGAGACCGGTTGCTTCCCAATAAGGCGTTTTGAAACTGATGACCTGATTTAACGGAATTGGACGGTGTACTTTAACCCCAAGTTTTATCAAGGCATTAGTGAATTCGTCCACATCTTCGGCTAATTCTTCAACGTACTGCCGTTGCAATTTTTTGGTTGAAGCTTCTTGTTTATCAACCGTTGCTTTTTCATAAGTGGGGTAATAAAAGGCCGAGTGGGCCACATCATGAAAAAAGAGTTTGAAAGAAAGTTCTAACTCTGGCAATTCATAATGAATTGGTGAACCGACAATAACCTCCTTTAAAGGAGACCATTCGTCAAAACTGTTTACCATCATAAATGTTAATTTTTCTTCGGTTTAATTTTCGTTTAAAATGAATCTGGCCAAGTGGAGCGGAAATCATACCGGCCGGGGGATAGAATGTCATTCGGATCTAAAGTTTTTTTCAGTTGCTGGAGCAACTTGCCGTAGTCATCTTGGGGTTGAGGTAGTTTTGTCATGGCATCTATTCCCAGCCGATAAGGGATATAGCCAGCTTTGCTCAATTTGTCGAGCAGCGCATTATGACAGCTTAATGCTTGCTGATCCTCTCCGGGGATTTCTCGGTCATAAACAATGCCTATTGTGATAATAATACTTCTGTCGGTCGCACAATTCAAACCGATATTTGGTTCAAATTTATGTGCTACTACAACTTCCTCAATAATTTTTAAGGCATTTATGACATGTTTGCCATCAAACGGAACGAGAGGTGAACACCATATCAGTCCACAAAGGTCTCTATTTGGATTGATATCCGTTGGGACGGGAAATCGTTTTCTCCAATAAGTTAATCCGGCGGCTTCTGTTATCGGAATACCACGCTGGGGATTTTTGTCGAAAAAATATTTGGCAAAACTACCGGCATCAAATCCGAAAAATCGTTTTATGAAAGGCTGGACGATTTTCATTTGCACTAATCGCGCTTTTCTGGCATCAAAGAATACAATTCGATCAACTTTTTTGTACAAGGCTTGTTTGATTAATCGACGCACGACTCGTCCCTGCGCCTTGCTATTGGAGTATAGAGCACCTGAACCAGACCATATACTGCCCCCAAGAAAAGTCCGTCGCAAATTTTGTCTTACCGATTCTGGAAGCGGAGTCTTCTGATCTGATTCTTCCCAAGGGTATTGCTGAGTCAGTGGGAGTGCTCTAAAGTCATTAGCTATAACAAAAGCCGTTTCAATCAATCTCTTCAACTTGAGGTCTCGCACGGTATCAATGACTTCTTCAAGACGAGCCTCTTTCTTGATAGAATAATAAAACGACTGGAAATACTTAGGATATGGTGTTAGCCAGAGGGTTAGCTGAGTAACGATTCCTAGATTAGATTGAGTAAACAAACCGTCAAGATATGGCCCGATTCCCCAATGACCGATACGGTTTGCTTTAGCACCGGCAAATCGTCCAAAGCCGGTGTGAACACAATCGCCGGTAGGTAAAATAACTTCCATACCACAAACATACTCAAAGCGATCCCCATAAGGCCCTTCACCTAAGCCCCTTTCCAGTATATTCCCAATTAGGCTAGAATCTGGTGGCGCACCGGTGGCACTCATAAACAGATTTGAGTTTTGCTTTTTTAGAAAGTCAAACAGTTGTTGCTGCGTCACGCCCGGTTCCAAGGTAGCATAAGCTAATTTTTCATCGTAATCCACAATTTGGTTCATACGGCTTAATTCCATTACCACACAACCATCTTGTACCGGAACCGATGAGCCATACCCCCAGTTTCTGCCCCGACTAATAGGGTAAATGGGCACCTTATACTGGTTAGCAATTCGTACACAATCCTGCACTTCAACCCGATTAGCGGGACGGATGATGGCAGGTATTTGTTGGCTAGTAGCAAATGTAGCTAGTTGAAAAGTTTTCAGCACACTTGCATCGCTAATAACATCCTCTATTCCAAGGATGTTTTGCCAAGCAGAAATGGCACTTTTTAAGTTCTTCATTTTTCTCCTTTTAATTCACCAACCGAAAATGGTGCATGGGACACGCCCTATACTTGCTGGGATAACCGTCTTCTAGAAAAAATACTCACCATTAACAATTCATGCACCAACAAGGCAACCACAAAACCCGGGAAGATTTCAAAAATTATCATACTGTATCCCAAAACGTTCCAAATAATGGCTGTAATCATGCCAACAAACATTGTCACACTCAAAGCAATATAATGAGTACGCCTTTTGATTAAAGTAATCAGCACGGCTGGCCCCAGCGAACTTGCTATCGCCCCGACCGCAAAAAGAAGCACCGCAGACACAGTGCCAGAAATAGAAAGCGCGGCGATGACGGCTAGAATAGCTACCAATAATGTCATGGCTTGATTGTATTTCACCCCATATTGATTCGACATTTTATGATGCAAAGTAGGGGAAATATCTCTCGCCAATGCACTCGAACAAACAAGGAGTAGAGAATCTACTGTAGAAGCAATGAGAGAAAAGACACCGGCCAAAACAATACCCACTAACACGGGATGAAAATTTTGCATGGCATAAAAAGGCAATGTCTGTTCTGCATCATCAATATCGGGAATTAATGCCCGGCAAATCAAGCCAAATAAAACCAGAGCAATCCAAGTCGAATAGGCATAAGCAAAGTATATCCACTTTGCTTGTTTCACCTCTTCAGGATTGCGTCCAGCCATCAATCTGACCAGAAGTTGAGGTTGACTCATACCAAATCCGAAGCCAAAAAAGAAAAAACCGACGAGAAAGGCGCTTAGAGACCAGCCGGTAAAACCGGCGGTAAGATTAGTTAATTCTGGATCAATTCGGTTCAGTGCTGAGATAATTTCTGAAACGCCACCACCAGCAATAACAACAGCTATTAGCATCCCAAAAGAAACAAATATCACCACAAAGGCTTGCACCACATCAGTCCAAATCGATGCCCTTATCCCACCAGTAGCACAGTACATCAGAATAATAGCCGCCGCAACAATTATACCTATCGATGGTTTAAGTCCAAAAAAGACATCAAGCATTTTGGAGGCAGCGAAAAATTGACCTGCCATAATTGCACCAAGAAACACAAATGTGATAAGGGCTACGATGAAAGTAACGATTCGTTGGCCTTGAGCTTTTTTGAAGGGAATACCCAATAATTCAGGGACAGTTTGTGAATTTTGAGCGACAGAAATTTGGTTGATTTTCTTGGCAAAAAAAGTCCAAAAAATTAATTCACCCAGAAAAGTCGCTATAACCATGAGCAAAGCTGAAATTCCGATCATATAGGCCATCCCCACTGCACCTATCATCATCCAACTACCGTTCGCAGTAGCTCCAAAACTTAGTCCAATAAAGTTTTTTCCAAAGGAACGGTTTCCCAATAAATAATCGCTCTCAGTATTGCTTGAAGTCTTGGTAGCCAACACACCGACCCATAAGAAAATAACAAGAAAAATTGCAAAACTGAAAATTGTGAAATAAAAGTCCATCGTTCTTACTCCTTATATCAACAATAAGTACCAGTGCAAATTTGCAATCATTGCACCATCCTTAATTAGCATCTTCAAGCCAAATCCAAAATTTCATTCCAAAACTCAACTTTCGCACCCACAGTATAGTTAGTCACTTTATCAGGGTTAACGATGTCACCATAAAAGACTTTTCCGGCTGTCCTCATTTGTACTAAATCTATCATCACAATTCCCACCCACGGAACAACCCGTTCACGCCAGCTAAACAGGTAAAGATTGTCACCGATTTTTACATAATCTACGGGATCAGTATCAGCTAAACCTTGATCAGGCCCCTTCAGAGATTGCCAGCAAAACAATCGCTCATTGAGGTAGATATGTTCAAAAGCATGCTGACTGCTGTAAGTATGTATCAGCCTTTTTCCAACTAATTCGGTAGTCCGACAATGAACTTCTTCAGTTCTTTTTCCGTTAATACCCGCATGAACAATGTGAGTCTTTACGGCACTCAAGTCATTAAGTCTATTTATTCGCTCAAAAAGGTCAGGCCTCGCGTCCTCTGCATTTGGCAGTTGAGACCAAAGCAAAGTTGACTCTTGGGCAACTAAATCTATGACAATGGACATAGATTGTTTCGGAGCAGCGTTATATACCCAGTCAACAAAGAAAATATTGGGTCGTATTTCTATCGCTTCATAATGTTCCACTTGCAGCGACTCACCATCTGAACTCCACTCAAGCTGAGAGCCATTTTCAAAATGGATGAAAATTTTCTTGTCATCTTCTTCCAAATGGAGTTGAAATTGTTGCTCAGCCAGCTTGTTTGTTAACGGTAATCGATGCTCACTAAATCCTTCTTCAAGGGATTCAAGGGCCAACATCAAACTTAACCAATCTGTACTATTACTTGTCATATTTAGTTTTCCGACTTATCGTGTTTTAATTGCAGTTCTTTATCCGATTCAGAATATTGTTGCAATGGCAACATAGCGTTTGTTACCCCGGTAATCAACCCTAAATTGTATATTGCAATGCCAGAAATAATCCCGAAATGGAATACATATACACCACCAATACAGATGATCCCTGGGATCATTGATATTCTGAAATTATTTTTCATATTGCCTTCAAAATCGCTGGCAATATGAAACAGTTGATCAAGCTGGTTGAGCGTACCATCCATTAAGATAATTTGGGCAGTATCAGTGGCAACCGTGGTTGCTCCTTTTATAGATATAGAAACATTCGCTTTTTTCAAAGCAATGGAGTCATTGATACCATCACCAACAAAACAAACATTTCTGCCATCTTGTTGGAGTTTTTCAATCAAATCCGCTTTGTTTTCGGGTAATGTTTCAGCAAAATAGTGGTCAATTCCTAATTCCATAGCTAACCGTTGCGTCGGTTTTTCATGGTCTCCAGAAATTATATATAGGGACATATCGCGTTGTTGCAACCCACGAAGAATACTTTTAACTTCGGGACGTATGGTTGGGTGCAATTCAATCATGCCACCCAGTTGGTCATTAATTGCGACACAAATTAGAGAATAACCTTCTTCAAAACCCTGATCCTGCAAGTTTCTCATATCATCAGGAATGACAATCTCTTCTATTTCCATAAAACGGATGCTGCCCACTCTAACCAAAACTTCATCTACCTTAACTTTAATTCCATATCCTACCTCATAAGCAGCTTCGCCAATTGGCGGTAAATTTATTCCCCGTTGCTTTGCGGTATCCAGTATAGCCATAGCAATAGGATGGGTTTGTCGATACTCTGCTGAAGCAGCGTACATCAACAACTTATTTTCTGTTATCCCTATTCCGGCGCAGATATAGATATTACCAATATGGGGCTGGTCTAAAGTTAGGGTACCAGTTTTATCAAAAACAACGGTATCAACTCGATCCAATAGTTCTAATGCGCGGCCATCTTTAATTAAGATGCCATGCTCTGATAAAATTTTCAAGTAATTTAACACGCTGATTGGCGAGACCAGCCGCATATTGTATCCCAGACTAGATAAAAGAATGGTCAAGGCAGAAGTCGCACCCAAAAAAGGCAAAGTTATAGCACTTAGAGCTAATGTCGGCGGGGTATAAAAGTTCGCAATTTCCATGCCTCGCGCCTGTACAGAAGATGTAAAATCTGCTGTCTTATTTAAGACATTACTAATTCTGGCAGCTATTGTGTCCTGACCGGTTTGTTCAACTCGTATCCCGATACGCCCCGATAATAGAATAGTGGATGCTAATACTTTGTCTTCGTTAGCTTTTTCCACTGGCTGGGACTCACCAGTCAGCGTGTGTTGATCAACGGTAGCAACACCATCAACAATAATACCATCCACCGGAATAACTTCTCCGGCGTTTACCACAACGATATCACCTACCTTCAATGCCTCAAAAGAGATTTGGATCTCAACGCCATCCACTTTTACCCACACAGTACGGATTTGTTCGCCAAAAATATTAACTAGCTTTTTACGTGAATCATTTTCGGTTTTGATGAGCAACTTTTCACTAAGGGCAAGAAGCCATATAGTTGCAGCCGAAACAAAGAAAAAGCCGTTAGCCAACATTCCGGTTACGAGGATAACATCAAGAATACTTACCTCTATCCGCCGTGTTTTGAAAAAAGCTCGAAAACCGGCTTTATAAATGGGGAATGCACTGTAAATAATAGCAAATACACCTAGAGGTGCCAAAGCCGGATAAAATAATGTGGTTGCGACTGTCAATCCCAAAGTGGCTGAAGAGACTTTGAAGTAATAATTAACCGATTTTTCTTTTTCACTGACTCCGTTCTCATGAATTACTAGAGACGTTGAACCTTCGCTTGTGGAGCCATTATGAGCCACAAGTTTTTCTGGTGATTTCTTCTTATCATTTTCTGCGACATATATTTTTTTTCCAATATACACAACAGCAGTAGTAGCAATTAAAATTTCTATTAAAAACATTTTATTAAATTCATTCTTTAAAATAAGTTGGTAGTCCCTACAATCTGTTTAAATCATAATGAATTAACAATATAGTTGTTTAAAGTTTAAGTCATAATGAATTAAATCGTAAGGAATAATCAATTAAGAATAATGGTTAGAGATTAAAGATAAAGCTTCAAGCTTTATGTAGGGGCGAACTTACTACATGTTCGCCCATTGCAAAATTATTGTATCATGATTAAAAAAATCTTTCAATTTGTTTAAAGTTTTAAAGTTTAAATTATAATCAATTAACAATAGAGTTGTTTAAAGTTTAAAGCTCATAATGAATTAAACTTTAAATCATAATGAATTAAAAATAATGGTTAAAGATTAAAGATAGAGCTTCAAGCTTTATGTAGGGGCGAACTTACTACGTGTTCGCCCATCGTGGAATCATTGTATCATGATTAAAAAAATCTGCAAAACCAAATTTCAACCACAAAGCTGTTTTCATCCGCAATACCTGCTCCCGTACAAAGTTCGCCGGGAACAAATGCTAATTAAGATAAGTACCCAATTTTTCAGCTAAAAGCTTGACAGTCGGCTCCTGTAGAAGGCTGTAATGATCACCGGGAAAGGTATAAGTTTCTATATCACCACTCGCTAATTCTTGCCATTGCCCGCGTGCTTGTGAGGCGGTTATCCTAGAATCACTGGCACCAAACCAGACAAGTTGGCCAAGATAGCACTGAGGTTGATAATGAGTCATTGCCAAACGGTTAGCTTTAAAAACCTGCCACAAATGATGTTGTTGTTTCAGGTGGGCTGGCAAGTCATTCAGCTTTTTGGCTTGTTGCAAAGTAAAATTCAATTGTTGATAACTATCAGACTCACGTTGCTGGCGTTCTTCCAAAGTTAGAGGGTTGCCAAAAATACCGCTTAGATTACGAGTGAATAAACTCATCAGTTGAGTATCATCAATCTCTTTGGGAAAATTGCTCGCGGTAGGCACATAACTGTCTATCAAAGCTAACAAATTGATTTGATGACTTTGCTTTCTCAATTGTTGGGCCATCTCAAAAGCCACTACACCACCTAAAGACCAACCGCCCAATTGGTAAGGCCCTTGAGGTTGAATTGTTTGTAAGGCCTTAATATAGAGACGGGCCATTTCCTCAATGCGTGTTAAGGGTTTTCGTTCTCCATCAAGTCCCGCCGATTGTAAACCATAAAAGGGTTGTTCGGTACCAAGATGACGCGCTAAATCCATGTACCAAAACACGTTTCCGCCTATCGGATGAACGCAGAAAAAAGGTAAGCGATTTTTGTCACCGGGTTGAAGAGTTACCAAAGGGGAATTCAGTATTGGTGATACCTGATGAAATTCATCCGACATTTTTTGGTAACCGAACGATTTGGCCATTTCCCAAGTAACCTCCCCAAGGAAATCCGCAGTGTAAGTATTTCTCCAGCGATCTGCCGTTTGTGGCTCAATCTGTTTATGGGTATGAAATTTAGGATCCCCAACCATTTTTGATACCTGATAAATACCATCAGTCATTCGTTGCGATTTTTCTTGATAAGGTTGTAGCATATCCGGATGAAATGCTAACCCTAAAAAGTGGCATAAACTTTCTAAAACGCTACGAGGTTCGCGTACTAGTTCTTCAAATGTCAGCCGATGCTGGCGTTCAGTGGGTATCTCTTGCAAAAAGTCCAGAATATTTTGCTGACTGATGAGCCAAGTTAATTCGCCTAATTCGCGTGCTGAGAAGTGATGTTCAAATCGAAACCACAGTTGATCAAATTTCGCTTCTGCAAATGAGTGAATCATGCCATAAGGGTGTCGAAGTAGGTGGATATAACGGGCGTTTTCAAAATAGCTTTCCGCGCGGTTTAGCGTGTTTAATGCCAGTGTGTAAGATGGCGTTTTATCAATTAAGGTTTTTTCACCACACCAAGTTTGGAGCCGGTGATAAAATTGTGGCGTGGTTAAATTCTGATTTTCATATTCAGCCATCAGGTTGGTGGCTTGTTCTATCGTGCAGCCTTTAAGTGCCATCATGGCTCTAATGGTGCCTTCCAAAGCAAATTGATAAGGGCCTGAAAAAATGGTTTTTCTCTGTTGAAGGTTTTCAAAAGACAGCAATTCTAATTCCGGTGGCACAAATAAATCTGGATGTCCGGCTAACATCACTCTTAATAAAGTTGAACCCGAGCGGGGGGGAGATAAAATAAAAATGGCCGGTGGTAATCGTTCCGTTTCTCTTTTGACGTGCGAAAAACGAGTAGCAAAAAATGGACTCTCAGCGATTAATTGGCGTAATTGGGACACTTTCGAGGAATCTATTGGCGGATTGGAAGCAGATTGAATTGACTCAACCCCGGCTTCAGACTGACACAGTTTTGACACTGCCTTTGCGTAATGTTCTTTCAGATAGGTGGCAAAATCAACAATAGTTGGTGCCTCAAACAGGGCTATTGGATAAAGATGACTCTGTAGCTTTTCTTGAAGTCGATTAATAAAAACCATCCCACTAATGGAGGTACCCCCTAATTCAAAAAAATTATCCTCAATACCGATTTGCTTAATTCCCAATATCGAATGCCATAGTTCAGCGATAAGGTACTCTAATGCCGTCTGAGGTGCAACATAAGCTTTTTCTAACGTTTCTCTCGTCAGAGTGGGGATCGGTAACGCACGGCGATCTATTTTACCACTCGGTGTCAGTGGCATCGCCTCAATCTCTACCCAGAATGCGGGTACCATGTAATCAGGTAGCCTTTCTTTCAGGAAAGCACGTAAAGCTTGGTTATCTATAACTTGACCGGTTTGAGCCACGCAGTAAGCCACTAAGTGCTTATCTCCTTCGGACACTTCATGGGCAATTACCACACTTTCTCGCACGGTAGGATGAGTAGAAAGAACCGCTTCAATTTCGCCAAGCTCAATTCTAAAGCCGCGAATCTTGACTTGGTTATCTTTGCGCCCCAAATATTCTATATTGCCGTCCGCAAGATAGCGAGCCAAATCGCCAGTTTTATATAAACGCATTTCCAAAGCTGAAGCTTTGGACTCCATTGAATGATTTGGAGTCCAAAGCTTTAGCTGAATGAATTTTTCGGCAGTTAATTCGGGGCGGTTGAGATAACCACGAGCCAAGCCCACACCGCCAATGTGTAATTCACCAGCCACGCCAATTGGTAACGGCTCAATATTTTTATCCAAAATAAAAAGCTTGGCATTAAAGATAGGTTTGCCTATGGGTATGGGTTTGTCTAAAAATAGCGATGGTTGTTCCAATAGATACGCCGCGCAAACATCGGTACACTCGGTGGGGCCATAAGTGTTGACCAGTTTGGTTTGACAAGTGTTTGATTGTAACCAGGGCCAAAGTCTAGTTAAAGAAATGGTTTCGCCTCCTAGAAATATATAGCGCAATGAGGCTAATTTCTGGAAGGTGCTTTTTTCACTCTGTTCTATCAATGGATAAAACGCGCTGGGGGTGCAGTTCAGCCAAGTTATTTGTCGTGTGGCGACGATTTGGGTGATTTTACTTGGATCATAGCGTATAGACGCTGGCAAAAGGTGCAATTTACCCCCTTTTATAAGCGGCGCAAAAAAGTTTTTCTGGGTCAAATCAAAAGCTTCGCTCGAAATAACGAGAACACTATCCGTTGCTGTCAGGTTAAAATCGGTGACAAACCAATTGACTAGGTTTATAAACCCTTGATGATTAATTGCTACACCTTTAGGTTTTCCCGTCGAACCCGAGGTATAAATCACATAAGCTAAATTCTCTAATACCACCCCACTTTTGAAATTTTCTTCATTGTACTGTGACAGCATTTCAGCTTCAACCTCTAAACAAACCACCAGTGCCTGAGTTTTTGGGAATTTTTCGGTTAAGTTGGATTGTGTCAACAACACTGGCAGCTTCGCATCTTTCAACATAAACGCTAAACGTTCGGTTGGATAAGCAGGATCGAGTGGCAAGTATGCGCCTCCTGCTTTGAGAATGCCTAATAGCCCAATCACCATTTCTAAGGAACGCTCCAAGCAAATCCCCACTAACACATCGGGTTTCACACCGAGTTGTTGTAAATAATGAGCCAGTTGATTGGCTTTGGTATTTAATGCTTGGTAAGTCAGTTGTTGGTTTTCAAAGATGACAGCAAAGGCATCTGGCGTTTTGGCAACTTGTTCTTCAAATAGCTCGACAATCGTCTTGTCATGCGGATAGTATGTTTCGGTATCGTTCCAGTCAACTAAGATTTTTTTTAATTCCACATCGGGCATGATTTGCTGTGAACGAACCGGCACCGAAGGGTAACGGAGAACTTCGCCTAATATAAACTCAAAACGCGCTTTGAAATGTTCAATTTCATCTGTCTCAAAAAAACCAAGGTTATAATCAAAATCAACCTTAATATCACCTTGTTTATGAAACTCATCAACAAAGATGACTAAAGCATTTTGTTCAAAATTGTGTGGTAATAAGGTAAACTCGACTGTGCTGCCCTCAAAATTCGCATCATAGTTTTGATCCATATAAGACAGCGTTAACTCGAAAAGTTGTTGTCGGTTTTCCCGCTGAAGCCCTAATTGTCGGTTGAGTTCACTGATTGGAAAACGCTGATACCGATAATTTTGTTGCAATTCTACCCTAATTGCTTGAATTAACTCAATAAAGTTTAAATCCAAGCCAAAACTAAATTTTGCCGGACTGACACCCACAAACAGCCCCACTGTTTGCTTAAAGGCTGCGCTACTCCGATTCAATGTTGGTAATCCAATGACCAAATCTTCTTGATCATACATCCTGACAAAATAACAATATAAAGCCCCTAAAATAACGTGGAAAGTGGAAACATTATTTTCTTTAGCAAAATAAATGAGTTGATTGTAAAAAGGCCGTTGGAGGCGTAAAGTTGAGCGTTGGCTTGGGATGGTTTTACCTTGGAATTGAGCCGCATAGTGGCGCACCAAAAGCGGCTCTGGCACTTTGCGATATTTTGCTTGCCAGTAGTCTTTGGCTTTCACAAATTTTTCCGACTCAAAGTAGGCTTGATCGTTTTGAATAAAATCTTGGTAAGTATAATATTGCGGCTCATCCGTTTGGGAAGTAGCCAATGCGTTATATGCGATAGCAACTCGCTGGACAATCAGGGACATGCTCCACCCATCTACTATGATATGATGGTATTTTTTAAGCCAGTAATAACAATTAGCCGAGGCTTTGCATAATGCAAATTGAAATAGTAATCCGTCATAAAGTTGAAAAGGCTTGACAAATTCTTGTTCTATCCATTTGAGTGCAGACTCGTGTGCATTTTCCTGTTCGGAGAAATCATGGAAATCCAATTTAATGCGGACATTTTCGGCAAAGGTTTGCGTGGGCAAACTTTCCCCCTCGTGAAGGATGATGCGTAGTGCGTCATTTTCCTCAATGACTTGATTGAGGGCTTTTTCAAACAAGGCCGGTGAGATAGGCCCATCTATCCGCACGTAGCCACCGATATTGTACAACGGCACATCGGGGTGCAGGATTTGGTCGAACCAGATTTCTCTTTGAGGAGATGAGAGGGGGTAATGCTTAATGGTTTTGCTTGAAATCATGTTAAAATGTTGAAATGTAGTGTGGCAAATTAAGAAATTAACGATTAAGTACAACGAATTGAGAAATTAACGAATGAAATAATTAATTAAGTACAACGAATTAAGAAATTAACGAATAAAAACAACTGATTCATTCTTGATGTTCAAATTTTTTTCCAAAGCTGATAACTACAAGGATTAGTTATAATAAGGGATAAAACCTCACACTTGGTGGGTTATATAAAACTTTAAAAACACCAGCCTCACTGGTAATAGAACTGCTATCAATCTGGTTTTGATTTATCCTTTATTATAACTAATCTTTGTAGTTAATCGTAAAAGAAGCGAAAAAACTTGAACATCAAGTAATTAATTAAATATTTAAACAACAATTCGTTTATTTCCAAATTCGCGATACTGAGCAAAGTAAAAGTACAACGAATTGAGAAATTAACGAATAAAAATAATTGACTAATCAAAATTTAAATAGCAATTCGTTTATTTCCTAATTCGTTGTACTGAGCATTTTTGTTTGAAGTCATGTTAGGATGTCAAAATACAGTACGGCAAAGAAATTAACGAATAAACTGTTTTAGGTGTTGGCTAAAAGTCTTGGTACATAATTGGTTTGGCAATTTGCCTTGAAAATTGTAGTGGGCCAGTTTTTTTGCCCACTGATTCTTCACGAACGATGTCGTGGTGGAGCCTCCAAAAAACCACTTTTCCTCAAAGAGGAAAAGTAGATGTCGAGTAATTTAGTGTCGATGAGTGGGCAAACGATGTCAGTGCCGGCCAGTCCTTCAATCGTATTATGGCGATCAAACTGTGGCCATCTGATTGCTCTGTCGTCAGAGAAACTCTCTTGAGAAAACATAGACAAAAGTGGGAACAAAGCATTCTCCTTCTGGTGACTGAGTTCGCTTCGCCATTGGCTGTATGAAGTCTGCTCCAGTGGATAGCCCTTCAAGCGAAACCAGTTTAACAGTTCATCCCAACTGGTAGGGCGGGGATTAGTCAAATGAAAAGCCTTTCCCAAGAATAATTGGGGTCAGAGTAAAATTAAAATTAAGCTATGGTGACAGTTAATGTTATTCTGACCCTAATTATTTTTATTATTTTTTAAAAAGCATAAAAAATTGCTAGGATATAATTTAAAAAGCTGGGATCAAAGCCACGAAATAATTAAGTATTGTGTCCCCAGAATTTTACTCTGACCCCATTTATTATATTATATTGATGAACTTTTTGAAATGGTTCACCTTCTAGCGTGGTAAAAGTGGTGCGTAGGCAAGGATGGCGATTTATCAATGCCTGAAACGTGTTTTGTAAAACCTGCACATCTAATGTGGAGCGAATGCGTAGTGTAAGTGCAGTATTGTAAGCGGCACTCTTTGGTGCAAGTTGGTACAAAAACCACAACGCTCGTTGTCCGTGAGAAAGCGGATAAGTGTAATCAGAGGATGTTATATTCATGGCATAAGCAAATTTTTAATATTTATCAAGTTTGTGAAAATCCAGAAACCCAGTTTTGACAACCTTCAAAAACAGAAGCTCAGAACAAATTCGACCGGTGCGGTTAGAAGATATTCCGGTAGGGTGGATAAAGCCGCGCGTATCCACCTTTTGCTGGACGGGGTTTGCAACTGGGGTGTTAAATCTGTCAAAAAATGACCGATAATTTGGATCCCGATTTATGTTCCACCGATTTCATCGGTGGCTATTCACATTTAACCCCTTGTTTCCTCATCTTCGCAAATTCATAACACCGAAGGTGTAAAACGTAAATAGCCATAGGTGAAACCTATGGAACTTTGGGGTGAAAATTAAATTAGCCTGAGTATAGTTTGATTTTTTTAAATGAATTACTATTATAATGGAACACTTCAGAAAATTGTTAGCAGTATCGCAAACTGATAAGGTTTGTGCCAAAAAAAACGGTGTACTTGATATCTTTAAAAAAACCGCATAGTATGATTTGTTTTTTTTGGATTAACAAATCTTTGTGATTCATAAGGATAATTTGATGTGATTTTAGTTTTCCGGTTTTCGCACAGAAAGCAACTGAAAACTAAATTTGTATTCAAAAAATAGAATTGACAAATACCCTCAAAAAGGATGAAGAAAAATGTCAGAATCAACCACCCCTAAATCAAGTCAACTGACACCGGCTCAACTTGATGAGCTTAAAGAAGTCTTTGACTTGTTTGACACAGATAGCAATGGTTCGTTAAGCCGAGAAGAAGTGGCAAATGCCATGAATTATCTTGGCCTGAATCCCACGGCTGAAGAATTGGAGGCCATATTCATCAGAATTGATGCAGACTTGAGTAACACTATCGAATTTTCTGAATGGATCGAGTGGGTTTCTAATAAAGTCGATACCAATTCCGAACTGGAGTTACGTGAAATTTTCAAACTGATTGACCTTGATGGCAATGGCTCTATTTCAGAATATGAATTACGTTATCTGTTGGATGCCTTAAAACTCAACCTGAGTGATGAGGACATCACAGCTCTGATGCAACAAGCCGATCTTGATGGCAATGGTGTCATTGATTACAATGAATTTGTTCAAGCGAGAGGTTTGTGGAGTAAGCTCAAACTCACCGTTGGCATTTCTCGCTCTTTTAAGGAGATTCTGAAGCAATATACCCTTTTGGCCGAAAATCCCTAGGCGGGCTTTGGCACAACCATGCCACTTGAGTATGGTAAGCAGAATGCTCATCGGTTAGGATACGATGTTTCTCAATTCCCGGATGTGGTTTGGGAATCTTCTTGTATGTGTGGTAACCCATTTTCTCTTGGGTCGGTTTCGGAAGGTGAAGTGGTTGTCGATTTGGGCTGTGGTGCCGGTGCTGATCTCTGTGTAGCGGCCCGTCTGGTGGGTGACAGTGGCAAAGTGATTGGTGTCGATATGACGGCGGCTATGGTGAAAAAAGCGAGAAACAATGCGCTTGTGTGTGGTTTTAATCAGATTGAAGTTATTCAAGCACCGTTTGATACCGGCAATCATAAGGCTATCCCGGTGGGTATCGCTGATGTGGTTATTTCAAATGGCACTTTCAACTTGTCTGCTCGCAAAAAATGTGCTTTTATTCAGGCTTTTAATTGTTTAAAGCCCGGTGGCCGATTTTATTTGGTCGATATGGTTTTTCAAGAAGGGCAAGATAAATCGGAAATGTCCGAAGGCAGTTGGTGTGATTGTGTAGCAGGTGTCGTGCCCATTTCAACAATATTGGAATTGATGAAATCGGTTGGCTTTGTCGAGTGTGAACAGGTAGCCTTTACAGATTACCGTACCTCCGATTTCACCCTTGGTGCCACGTTCCGTGCTAAGAAATTAGGGAAATCGTTGTAAAACAATAAAATAATTGGGGTCAGAGTAAAATTAAAAATTACGATATTGAGTATACACTGAGCAGTACCACGAATATAGATCTAAACTAATAAAATATTTAATGGTTAAATAAAAATACCATTCGTTTATTTCCTAATTCGTTGTACTTTACATAAATTGATGCTAATCATTATACTCAAATCATCAAGCTTCGTTCAAAGCAAACCTTCAATTATTGTCATACAGTTGAAATGGTTTGATAAACGCTTGCGCCATCCAAGCTTGTGCCAATTTAGGTGCATTTTCTTGCTCAGAAAAGTCATGGCAATCAAAGTGAATGTGAACATTTTTCACGATTTCTAGAACTGACAACGTTTTTTCTTGGTGAAGGATAATGCGTAGTGCGTCGTTGTCTTTGATGACTTGATTCAGTGCTTGTTCAAACACGGTAGGCACAATGGAGCCATCTATCCGCAGATAACCCCCAACGTTGTACAAAGGCACATCCGGATACAAAATTTGGTCAAACCAAATATCCGGTTGCAAAGAGGAGAAGGAATAATGCTTAAGGGTTTTGTTTGAAGTCATGTTATACCAATTGGCTTTCCACATTAGTTAGCCAAGGATAGGTTGCAGCCGGGAAGTTGGAGACATTGTAATTAAGAGAAAAGCCATCTAAAAAAATCTGTTAAGTACTCTAAAGATAAGTTGATGAAAAAAACATAACAACCATATATAGTCGCTTCTATGACATCATTCTTTCTCTTGAGAAGATGTTTTGTGTGTGGTTTTTGGGGGAGGAAAGAAAGGCTCATTGCTATACACCATTTCTGGATAGAGTGCTACCACAGTCCCCTTAGTCGCACTGAACAGCTTAGATTCGGGGGTGGTATGGAAATCCGTACCGGATGGTATATAAAGATCGGCTTGGACAATGGCCATATCACATTGACCAGAAACGATGCTTTTGGCATTTTCCAAACTACCCACCGTTGAGACGTTTTCAAGAGAGAGACCCAATGTCTCTTTCGCAGCTTCTATGACTCCCCCTGCATACTTGTAATAGGTACCGGTGGTTGGCCCGGTGCAAATTTTACTAGCCTTCAGAGGTTCTACAGCACTACCGATGGGCGAGCCTAGAATGAGCGTGCTGGTTACCATTTTGAATTGAAAAGCGTGTTATGATAAACCAAAAAAATTGTGGTTTATTTTTCAGAGATAAAATGGGCTTCAACTCAAAAATGCTCTGATTCGGATTTATCTTCAACACCAACTAAATTTATGGTAAGTTATGCAAGTCACTTTTAGTGAATTAGATTTAAAACAACTTTCGACGGTTCAAGTTTTTGTACGCAAAAATTTGAATCTCGAAACTCAAATTTCTCAAGGCATCACTGACGGAAAATGGATTGAGGAACTCATTAATCTTTGTCAAGAAATCTCACTGTCGGTTCCCAATCAAGAATTTCCACTCATTTATGCCGGTGTTCTATTAGCCCGCAATCATCACGTACACAATGCAATTAAAGTCTTGAGACTTTGTCAAAAGAGTGTCTTTGGTAAGACTTTGGCAGAATATCTATCTGATACGCAGAGTTTTAGTAAACGCGTCAAAACGTTCAAAGAGGCTAAACCTTATGATGCTTGGATGCAAACTGAGATTTATCAGTCCATAAGGGCAGGTGTCTTTGATATGATTAAGCATTTTGCCACACAAAATCCGCCACCTTCTGTTGATGAACCAACAATCATCGATATTGGTCCCGGTAATGGCATACTCACCGTTGAGATTGTGAAACAATTACAACAGATTTATCCATTGCGTGCAATCCATCTGATATTCATAGAACCCTCAAAAGAGATGATGGCACTGGCAATCCAGCATTGTCAAGCCTCTCTACCAATACCGGTTCAAATCACGCCTCTGTGTCATTGTACACTCCAAAGTATGACAAGCAGAGAGTGGAAGATTCTCCAAGAATATCAGCCCATTTGGTTTATCAATGCCTCACTTTCTCTACATCATATACCAAGAGAAATCAAGATACCTAACTTGAAAATACTGAACAGTCTTTCTACCTTTTTATTAATAAGTGAAATAGATGATAACTTGGAAGAACTGGAAGATGGTAGCCCTGAGTTGATCTACACCATCAATGAAATATATAGCCATGCCATTCAAGAAGTTCTTAACATAACTTCGGCTTCTGCACTGGATAAAAAATCCTGCATAGACAGTTTCTTTTTAGCAGATGCTATTACAGTACTCAAAAATATTCAAGAACTTCGAGTCGAACATTGGATGTCGATTTCACAATGGCAAAAAATGGCCCAATTAGCTGGCTTTCAAGTGGTCAAAACCACACCCCTCGTGTCATCGGTACCCTTTTTTACTCTGGAACTCAAAAGTCAGCCCGCGTAGGAATAGATAAATCCATAAATGTAATGTCTTGTAGGGGCAGACTTGCATGTCTGCCCTTTATGAAATTATTGACCCGAAAATATATCAATGGGAATATCCATTTTGCTTACTTCATTTTATTGGCAAAATATTGAGCGGCAAACCAATGGTAATCGCCTGGGAGTGATTTAAAATAAGCCAAACCTTGTTCAAACGTCGTTTCATTCCAAGTCGGACTGTGTGTTGTGTCGCCTACTTGTATATCGTATACCGCGTTCATAAAATCAGCGATGCGATTTTTATCCAAGGACAAATAGGGAGAAACCCCAAAAATGGTTGTCGCTTGTGGTGAATTTAGAATATCTACTTTCTGCCACGGATAATTGTTGGCCAACAGAGTTGTCTTAGGGAGAAAACGGGGAGATTGAATGGACACGAGCTTAATTGGTAGAGTTGTTGGATCACCTGCAATGCAGCCTGGTATATTAGTATCAGTCGGACAATCTGCTGTCACTAAATAAGGAATCGGTGCCTTACTCGTCACGAACATGGCATCATATTCACCAGAAATTACTTTAGGCAATGCGGTTAAAGGAGAATCATAAGAAGGCGTAATCTCTTCAATCTTGATGTTATTGAAAAACAGCAGATGGGTTGCTGTCGCAAACGTGCCTGACAATTTGTCACCCATATTGACTTTCTTACCGGCCAAGTCAAGACTACTTTCAATACCACTGCCAGTATTCACCACTAGATGAGCCTGTTCGCCATAAAGAGGCATAAAGGCTCTCACATGCAGTGCCATAAGCAGTTCTTTGGAAATACTGGGGCTGGTTTGATCAACAAACAAAGCATAGCCACCCACATCATCTTGCTCAATACTCATTGCACACTCACCGTTATAAAGCTTTATCAGGTTGTCCAAGCTACCGGCGGTGTGTTTTTCAGTCAAGCTAATGCCTAATGTGGATTTGATGATTGGGAGCAAATCCTTAACCACTTTCGTGTATGTTCCTTGTGGGCTGGCACTACAAAAGTAAGGTTGCGGTTCAACAATGGGCAAAGGCATGCCCGCAAAGTAATGGTTAGTCTCAGGGCCCCAACCATTTAACGGTGTCGTTTTGATGTTAGCAATGCTAGAAGCCTTGTCAAGCAAGCTCCATTTGGCATGGTATTTGTTTGCGTAGGCATCCTTATTGGCATAAAGTGTATCCAAGAAAGAGCCTAACTGGGTACGGTCAATAGAGGAACCAATAGTCAATAAAGACCACACAGCCAGATTGTTTTTAATGTCACTAGAAAGCCACGGATAGGTTGTTGCAGGAATGTCCTCAACAACATAGTCAATATTGAACACCGGTATCGTTGCGGGAATCAACATCACATTGGCATCGGCCGGCAGATTCGCCAAGGTGGTAATGGGCGTACCGGCCACATAAAAAGTCGCATCAAGGGTACCCGCCACCACTTTAGCAACGGCTTCCGCAGGAGATTGGTAAACGTATTCAGGTGTTGGTGCAAGCCGATGGTAAACGTTCAGAAGCTTAGAGGCTGTAAGATAAGTCCCTGAGTCCTTTTCACCCACATTGACTTTTTTGCCGGCCAGATCAGCAATGCTCACAATACCGCTATCGCGATTAACCAGAATATGTACGGTTTCTGGATACAGTGCGGCCACCGTACCCAGATTGGCACTGAACAGCTTAGACTCAGGTGTTGTTTGAAACTCCCCCCCGGATTGGACATAAAGATCGGATTGGACAATGGCCATATCACAACGGCCAGATGCGATAGCCTTGGCATTTTCCAGACTACCCACTGTTGAGACGTTTTTCAGATCGAGACCCAATGTCTCTTTCGCGGCCTCTATGACCCCCCCTGCATACTGGTAATACGTACCGGTGGTAGGCCCGGTACAAATTTTACCGGCTTTCAGTGGAGCCGCCGCGCTACCGACTGGCAGTCCCAGAATGAGAGTGCCGGTTAATACCGGAATAAGAGATAATCGAAGAGTTGTAAAATGTTTTCGCATTTAATGATTCCTTAAAATAGTTAATGAAGTAAATTTTTTCATTATGCCATGCTGACACAACTTTATCAACGTCTAAATTTTATGGTGATATTGCCTCCTTTTTAATCAGTACCAATTTGAGTACTATTTCGTCAAATTTTTGCATTGGTGAAGAAAATATTGAAAGTCATGGATTGTTGATTAATATACAAAATAACTATTATAAATCAAATTATTGCACACTTTTTATATGGTATTTTATTTTTTGGAAACTCCCTTAACACACTCCCCCCCAAATATAATGGGACGGTGGCATTTGATGAGTACAACTTCAGTCTGGCTATGAAAAACTCCTCAAATTTTCCTGATCAAGTGAACATCGGCTGCATAGTATATCACATCACCCACATTATTGGACTACCAAAGATTTGAGGTACAGGAGGGCAGAAATTTCCATACCACCATCTAGTACAACGGATTAACGAAATGAACGGATTGAGTCGTGACATTAGCAACTACTATTTATCAATTGAAAAATCCGTTTATTTCGCCAATCCGTTGGGTGGCCTGAAGATTTATGCCATCCTGTACTAGTGAATTTGATAGTATTGTTCAAAGTCTTCAGGAACAATCTTAGTCGAACGAATAATTGGGGTCAGAGTAAAATTAAGCTATGGTGACAGTTAGTGCTGATTATAACGGATTTTGGGGCGAACACATAGGTTCGCCCCTACAAGCACCAAATTTTGTAGGGGTTGACCTATGTGTCAACCCTTAATGACGAACGAACCCCCCCGTAATTCCTTGTGACCCCAAAATCCGTTACAATCAGAGTTAATGTTATTCTGACCCTAATTATTTTTATTATTTTTTAAAAAGCATAAAAAATTGCTAGCAGCCTGTCGGAGAATACAGCTAAGTTATTGTTTTTAACAATTGCTTTAACGAATAATCAATGAGTTAGCGATTAATCCGACAGGCAGCTAGGATATAATTTAAAAAGCTGGGATCAAAGCCACGAAATAATTAAGTATTGTGTCCCCAGAATTTTACTCTGACCCCAATTATTTCAAATCCTAACCGTTTGTAGTAGAATACTCATCTAGGCTTTATATAAAATTTATGGTGAATTATGAAAGTTTTAGTGAATTAGACTTAGAACAACTGACTCAAATTTCAAAAGGAGTCACAGACGGAAAATCGGGTGATGAACTGATTGATATTTGTCAAGGCATATCATTGTCGGTTCCAAATAAAGCATTTCCACTCATTTATGCCGGTGTTCTATTAGCCCGCAAAAGTGCATAATGCGATTAAAGTCTTGATACTTTGTCAAAAGAGTGCCTTTGGTAAAGCTTTGGCAGAATACCTATCAGAAACGCAGCGTTTTAGTAAACCGGTTAAAACATTCGCCAACGCCAAACCTTACAATGCTTGGATGCAAACCGAGATTTATCAGTCCATTAGGGCCGGTGTCCTTGATACGGTTAAGAACTTTTCCAAACAAAATACCCCTGATTCTGTTGACAAACCCACAATCATTGATATTGGTCCCGGTAATGGCATACTCACGGTTGATATTGTGAAACAATTATTACCGGTTTATCCTTTGCGCGGGATCCATATTATGCTCATAGAACCATCCGAAGAGATGATGGCCGTGGCAATCCAGCACTGTCAGGCATCTCTTCCAATACCGGTTCAAATCACGCCTCTGTGTAACTGTACGCTCCAAGGCCTGACGATAAAAGAGCAGAAGGTTCTCCAACAACATCAACCCATTTGGTTTATCAACGCCTCACTTTCTCTACATCATATACCAACAGAACTGAAGATACTTAACCTGGAAATGCTCAATTGTCTTTCTACCTCTTTATTGATGAGTGAAATAGATGATAATTTGGAAGAACTGGAAGACGGTAGCCCGGAATTGATCCATACCGTGAATGAAATATATAGCAATGCCATTCAAGAAGTTCTTAACATAACTTCTGCTTCTGTGCTGGATAAAAAATCTTGCATAGACAGTTTCTTTTTAGCTGATGCCATTACGATACTCAAAAATATTCAAGAACTCCGAGTAGAACATTGGATGTCGATTTCACAATGGCAAAAAGTGGCAAAATTAGCTGGATTTCAGGTGGTCAAAACCACTCCCCTCGTCTCATCAATACCCTTTTTTACGATGGCGCTCAAAAGTCAGCCCGCGTCGGATGGGTTAAATGTATAACTGGTGAGCAGACGCTCGCTTTCAAGATTCAGGAATGAGGTTTTAATAACTTTCAAAACGTTTAAGCCAGCCAAACCTGACCGGTTTTAAAAACCGGTCAGGTTTCGTTTCGGTTCTTACTCATTCCTTAATATAATTTCGCAATTCTTGCCACAATTTCGGGAAACGCGCTTGCAAGTCCGACTTTGTAACCAACGCCATATCCGCATACTCAAATCCGGGAGAAACAGCTTCACTGATTAAGCCAAATTCACCCGTCTCCAAAATACTCGTTTTCCAACAACCGCCCTTGACCAACAATTGCAACTGTTCGCCAGCGGCGGGATTGTTGCCGAGCTGCACCCGTTGTAACTGCCCATCAGGATGCAGTATCAAATAAGTCAGCGGTGAACCGGCATGAAAATAGTGCATAATATCCGCATGATTCAGATGCAAATAACCCATCGGGCTATCATCAGTCAGCATATAAAAAATAGAAGTCATCAAATAGCGCGGTGTTTTTGCGTAAGGAATAGCTTCATGCGTATACTCAGATTGATAGGTGCGTCGGAAATAACCGCCTTCCACATCATGCGGTTCTAATTGTAATTGCGTTATCCATTGGGTTTTATTCATATCTACTAAGATTTTGCATTGTAAATATTTTCCAAGTCGAATAATAGTGGCCCCAACGTGACTCACATTGACACCCGCTTGTCCCCCCGGGAAAAATGTCATGCCGCCCGCTTCCCCTTCTTGCATCGCACTATTATCCCATGCACATTGGAATGACTCATCAATCAAAACATCCCCATAGTAACCCGGTTCGCGCCAAATACGCTTGTTAAAACCAACCAGCATTTTACCCCGTCCAGCAAACTGCTCTCAAAAAGTGATTGCATCAAAATCCTTAACCTGTGGATGAGAACCGGTTGGTGATGGCGCATTATCTCTGACTAGCCAATAGGTTTGCATACCGACTCCCTGTGCGGCATCAAGTTCGGCGACTACGTCTGATAAAAACAAAATCTGGGCAGGTTTGATTTCATCGGTGGCTATTCACGTTTAACCCCCTTCGGGGTTCTGAAGTTTCTAATAAAACGAGGTGCATTATAATAATACCTTCGCCAAAAGCTTGACTATTAAACTCAGCTATTAAAAAAACGCTTAAAAATCAACGATGTTTATTTATAAGAAGGGATTTATTCTCTGACAAAACGATAATCGAAGATATGTCTTGATCATATCACCATCGGGATTTCCGTTATTGATAACCGAAAAAGTGAATGACGCAAAAGCCACGAAGAAATCCTTTCTTATATACAATCCTTGTAGTTATTGTTGGTATTGAAAAACTTAAACCGACATTCCGCACAAGCTTTCTTAAATCAAATAATATTAAAATCTTTTAAAAACAATTTGATATACTAAAAGCACCGCTACCCATTTTGAGCATTTTCTTTAATTTTGTCACCATCATTTTTTGTCAAAGGATCAAAATGAAATGGAAAAATATTTAATGCCTCAAATAAATCAATTGGTCATAAAATTCAATTTTTACGAATAGCTTGTGCGGAATGTCGGTTAAACATTGAGTAGTAACAATTATCTTGGCTGAGCCAATCTCAAATACGTTGTGAAAAAAATGGCAAAATCTCAAAACGTAATAAAATCAAGGCTCAGGTGTTTTTGAGGTAATTTTCAAAATCGGGGCAAAATCTCAAAACGTAATAAAATCAAGGCTATCTGGTTTTTGAGCCAATTTACCATTTGTTGTTAGATATTGATGTGTTCTCATCTTCAGAAATCAAAGCTCCGGGGTTTTTGAGACAATTTTCTTTCATCAGGGTAAAATCTTAAAATTTCCATTGCGTCAATTTCACGACGATTTGAAGCAATAGCCGCTTGAAATTCTTCCCAATCGGGATCATCGGCAAACATCCCAGCAAATTTTATCCAAGGATTTTCTTCCCTAAATGAGTTGGGTAACGTTGATTGATTAACAACATTGCTATTAACCACTTTAAGTAATTGTTCTAAAAAAAGTGATATTTCTGGCATCCTATCTGATGGAAATTGCTCAAGGAGTTGATGGCTATGTTCTTTAGTGAATTGGGAAGCTTGAATTGTCATGAGATAACCTCTTATTCGTTATACTTTCTAAGAAAACGAGGAACATTATAAATTGCCTTTTTGTTATTCGTCAAGTGTCATTCTGGCAGATTTTTTTAATCCAAACCGCCAATGTTATCACTTGCCGAAATTTTGAGGCAATTTTCAAAATCGGGGCAAAATATTAAAACGTAATAAAATCAAGGCTCTCTGATTTTTGATGTGATTTTCAAAATCGGGGCAAAATATTAAAAAGTAATAAAACCAAGGCTCCGGGGTTTTTAAGGCAATTTTCAAAATCGGGGCAAAATATCAAAACATAATAAAATAAAGGCTCTCTGGTTAAATTAATTCACCATTCACCATTCACCATTCACCATTCACAATTAAAATGTATTCTCATCTTCAGTCTTTTTTACAACAACGCCAACAAACTGCCCTCTATCGTACTCGTCAAATTCACAATAGCCCTCAAACGCCAACTTTATTTATAGATGGACAACCTTATTTGGCATTTTGTAGTAACGATTATCTTGGCTTGGCTAATCATCCCCGTCTTAAAACTGCTTTGCAACAAGGGGCAGAACAATATGGGGTTG
>Ga0233404_10000017_pt1 | contig 33450 bp, 32 predicted proteins | sample Na_oxic_2_MG_FD_179861 | JGI IMG/M metagenome (GOLD analysis project Ga0233404, IMG submission 179861) | Seawater microbial communities from Saanich Inlet, British Columbia, Canada - Na_oxic_2_MG | ecosystem: Environmental > Aquatic > Marine > Inlet | place: Canada: British Columbia | collected...
CAGCTCATAATGTAATGATTGAGTTTCTGGGTGGTTTTTGAGCATATTTAGAAAGTCTTTGGCATAGGTATCATTGCCTTCGATCCTGAGCACTATTTACACGGCAATGCTCGTGGGATACATCCTTGGAACTGCTGGATCATGAATACGGCCTAAAATAAACGCCACTTTTAGCCACCGATGTTTTTCCTAAAATAGAATCACTCTTTGAAATATGATCTAAAGCTCACGGCATCATTCGGTCGTGAGCTTTTTTATTGCGACTCGAGGTGAAGCTTGAGGATGCGGATCATTTCGTCTTGAGCCTTGCTGCTGTCCTGAGCATTGTGCCAAGCCGGGACTACGAGCTCAGAGTCTACTTCAGCTAGGTGAGAGCTGGTGTACTTAACGACTCCATCCGAGCTGTTTTCTAACTTTCCGCCCCAGCCTCGATCGCCGATGATCGAGTGGTAGGTAACATTCTCCAGCTTTGGCCTGGTGAGGTTATACTTCAATGTTGGGTTGTTGTACTTGAGCCGTTGTACGCCATCCATTCCTTCTTGGATATCAAAGATGCTTTTTCCCAAACTGGTTAGATCTTGACGGTAGTGTGCTGGATCAAGACCTACGATATTTTTTGGAATATCAATGAGGTGTGAGGTGAGTTGGCCAATCCAGTTGTCAGCATAGCTTGAACCGCGGTGAGGAGTGGCTACGAATACGGCACGGGACACACAGTCGAGTGGAGGTGTCTCTAAGAGCTCAATAATCGATTTTTTCCCCATTGTTTCGACGGTTAGAGTGTCGATATTTTTGTTGTATATTTCTGAAATGGCTCCTCGATAATCCCTGGTGATTGCACTCGTTAGGAGTCCACCCATGCTATGACCTATAATGACCATATCATTGCCGTTGAAGCCTGCACCATGCCCCTTAAGATGCACGTGTAGCTCTTCGATTTCCTTTTTTAAACCTGCAGCACTGTGAGAGAGAGGTAGTCCTGTAGGATAGAAGTAGGCATAGAATTGATAATTATCGCGAATCATGGGATCTTCTAGTAGTTTGTATGTAGGTTTGATCCAAAGGTTAGGGGTGGCCGCGAGACCATGGACGAAAATCACAGGAATTAGTTTCGGATCAATAGGCTCGAAAGAGATAAGGCTCATTGACTCTATCCCATACTCAGGTCGTAAGACGTTGATCAAGCCTTGGTAGATGAGAGCTTTAGTTGCATTTTGGGAGAATGCATGAGGAGTGGTGTAGTTCGCTGAGAGCTGAGAGCTCTCACGTGAGTCTATCAGTTGAAAGCTAACTGAGTTTCCGTCACTCCAGTGAGCAAGAGCTGTCACAGAGTATATGTAGCCAATTTTAGACATGAACGGGAATTTCTTGCTGCGTTCAACCGACCAGGCTGAACGTGCGGTCATAGGCACACCTCTGCCGTGAGTCTCTATTGCAGGGGTTAGTACTGAACTTGTGTACTTATTAGCATAATGAAGGGTGTCGATGTCGGTCAGCTGTGAGGCTTTTGTGTGACAGTGGGAAGCTATCTGAAAGCTGTGCTCACCTGATCTAACAGAACTGCCCCAGAGCTGGTGAGTTTGAATCAGTTCTAGCCCTTTACCTAGGGATTGCTGGTATGCTTTGTAAGCCCATGCGGCCTGCATATGATAGGGTTCTAGTTCCTTAGCCGCAGACAAATAGAGAGCAACAGCCTTCTCAGGTTGATGTTTGCACATCCCATTCGCTTTGCGGATTTTACTGAATGCAGGTTTAGCGTAGCTTTTCTCAGCTCTCGGGATTTGTCTGAGCAGTTCGGTTTGCTCATTTTGTGTGAGCTCAATCACAGTGGAAACACATGAGCTCAATGCGTAGCATAGGAAGAGAGATAGAATGAGGCGAATCATTGGGTATGTTTATGCTGAAGTGGTGACGTTGTGTGCTAGAACCTAGGCGTGTACTATGCAAATAAAATGGAATCGCAAGTACGATGCTGATTTTTTTTAGAATTCGATATGCCCGCGCAATCCTAGAACCACAGCGAAATCTTTACGCAATCCATCGCCAACCAGAAGCTGGACGTTAGGAGTTATTTGAATGTTGAAAGGGCCTTGGTACCTATAAAACGTCTCAAATACGCCTTGAATATCAGAGCTGTCAGAGGACTGACCAGCTCCAACACCGAAGCCGAGGAGGTCATTTTCTCGCATATTAGAACCGAAGCCAATAACTGCCATCTTATTGAGATCAGTCTGACTGCCGTTGCTGTTAGAGAATCGGGTGAATAAGGATTTTTCATTGTCATCAAAGTGGTGCTCAAAACCACAACTAAATCCGTAATCCTCCCCGAAGTCCTCTGTAGAGTCGGAGCCCCAGAACATCGCTTGTATATGGTTTTCAGTCCCATCTCCGCGCCAGGTGAATCCTGGTTGAATAGCAGTAAAGAGGTTGCCAGAGTTAAGATCAAAGTCGACCTGCGCTCCTGTTTTACTCGCTTGGACTTGGGTCAGAGCGTAGGTGAGATCGAAGTGGTCGTTAATCTGCCAGCGAGCTGTCGCTCCAGCACCAAATCGAGGGAATGCGACAGTCGGGTTGGTTGAGAACACACGGTTGAGAAATGCTTTCTTAGCTCCTCTAAGGGCGTGTGAGTCGAGCCGGCTTTCTACACTTAGCTGGCCATAACGGAGTTCGATTCTTCCATCGTGGAAGATATGTTGGATATACAAGTCTGGAATTTCAAAACCACTATCACTAAAACCATCGGTCGTTCCTAATATAGCTCCAATGTTAGCACCTAGCTCAGCGGCGGAGTTCTCTAGCAGAGCATGGCGGTGGCGCAGTCGAAACTTGAGAGCCAATAGTCCGTCGCGCTCAGCACCGATGCGCTCAAGTAGACGACTCGGGTATTCTTCTCCCACAAATGTCCAGTGGCCTGAAAGCGAAAGTTCTCCAGATCCGCCAGACTCACCATCGCCAATAGCCCCTTGGAATAATGCACTATAGCTCAGTGCGACATTGAGCCGGTCGGTTGAAAACATGTATTTGAGCGGGCGTTCATTATCCTCTAGGCCCGCGATCGACAAACTCTCCGCCTCCGTCTCGGTGGGGGCAGTGGCCTGAGTCTCGCTCAACGCAGTGTGGCAGCACGCAAAAATCAAGATTATATAGAGAGGATGGAGAATGCTGCTCATAAAATGTCTTCTATGGTTTGAGCTATGCGGTTGATTTTGTCAAATCATCAAGAGGTCGGCTGTGAGGATCGTATTTTCACCTAGCATGTAGAGCTGAAATAGGTTAGTAACGATGTTTAACTTATTAAATAAACAACCTAACATTTTGTAGTGAGGTATTTAGTGTCATGAAATTTAACAGACTTTATATAATATTGGGCTTAGTGACGGGAATGAGTACGTCAACTACATTGGCGGAAGAATCCGCGCCTAAAACCGCATCCTTCACCCAAGTAATGCCCTCTTGGAATGCGGGAAAGAGTAAGGCTGAGATTCTCAAATTTATAGAGAACGTTAGCAAAAAAGGTGGAGAGCATTATGTGAAACCCGGTGATCGAATTGCCGTGTTCGATAACGACGGGACATTATGGGCGGAGCAGCCCGTTTATTTTCAGGCAATGTACACTCTTGATAGAGTGAGGGAAATGGCGCCACAGCATCCTGAGTGGAAAGATAAAGAGCCGTTCAAATCAGTCCTCGAGGGAGATGACAATAAGGCGTTGGCTCAAGGTGAGTCAGCATTGATAGAGATGGTCAAAGCAACCCATAGCGGTATGACAACTGATGAGTTTTCTGCATCAGTGCGCCAGTGGATTGACACAGCCAAGCATCCAACATCAGGAAAACTCCTTAAACAGATGGTCTATCAGCCAATGTTAGAGGTTCTAGCAGTTCTGCGAAATAATGATTTCAAAACCTATATTGTTTCAGGTGGCGGGATTGATTTCATGCGGGTTTTTTCCGAGGAAGTGTATGGTATTCCTCCTGAGCAGGTGATTGGCAGTTCAATTGAAGTAAAGTTTGAGATGCGTGATGGCGTGCCAGTGATTGTTCGCGAGCCAAAGATCGGATTTATTGACGACAAGGAAGGAAAGCCAGTAGGTATCCACACTCACATTGGAAAGCGTCCTATTGCAGCCTTTGGTAATTCCGATGGCGACCTACAGATGCTGCAGTGGACCGCAGCAGGGAAGGGACCAAGCCTTTGCGTCTATATCCACCATACCGATGCCGAGCGCGAGTGGGCCTACGACCGTGACTCACACATCGGCAAGCTCGACAAAGGGCTCGGTGAAGCCAAATCCAAAGGTTGGACCGTCGTAGACATGAAGGCCGAGTGGAAAATCATTTTCCCTGAAAAGTGAAGTTGATTAGCTGTCAAAAGCTAGAATGAATAGGGATGAGATGGATTTATTTTGATCAAACAACTCTTTATGTCTAGCAAATCATTGATCGGTACTATATAGCTGGATGTCGCAAATTTCCGCTAGATAAGTAATCTAACGGCCTGAAAATAGTTTACTAACAATAACATACAATGAAATCCACCCTACCCACATTTGGCTTCCTGAAGAATTCAGGCGCCAAATCCTTAGTCGGAGCCTTTGTCGCAGCTACTGCTGTTATCATTGGCTGTGCAGATTCTACCTCTGCCGCAGATAAGAAAAAACCTAACATTCTCGTCATTTGGGGCGATGATGTCGGCCAGTCTAACATATCAGCATACACCCGAGGTGTGATGGGTTACACCACCCCTAACATCGATCGCATTGCGAACGAAGGAATGATTTTCACTGATTACTATGGAGAGCAGTCGTGTACAGCGGGTCGTTCCTCCTTCATTATGGGGCAGAGTGTGTTCCGCACCGGTCTATCGAAGGTTGGCCTACCTGGTGCCGAGCTGGGCATGCAGAAAGAGGATATTACCATCGCCACAGTCCTGAAAGATCAAGGCTACGCGACTGGTCAGTTTGGTAAGAACCACTTGGGTGACAAGGATGATATGCTTCCAACCAATCATGGATTTGATGAATTTTACGGAAACCTCTACCACCTCAATGCAGAAGAAGAGCCAGAGAATGAGGATTACCCACGTGATTATAAACTTCCAGACGGTCGTACCTTCATCGAAGCATTTGGCCCTCGCGGCGTGATCAAATCATCTGCTGATGGTAAGATCGAAGACACTGGCCCCTTGACCAAGAAGCGCATGGAAACTGTCGATGATGACACCGTGGCACATGCGATTGATTTCATCAAGCGCGCTGAAAAAGCAGGCAAACCATGGTTTGTCTGGTGGAGCGGAACACGCATGCACTTCCGAACTCACATGAATGATGAGAAAACTAAAGCGATCAAAAAAATGTACCCTAACGCTGACGAATACTCATGCGGCATGGTCGAGCACGATATGCACATTGGTGAGTTCCTTAAAGTTCTGGATGAGCTTGGTATTGCCGACAACACAATCATTCACTATTCCACAGATAATGGACCTCACTACAACACATGGCCAGATGCAGCTTCTACCCCATTCCGTGGTGAGAAAAATACCAACTGGGAAGGTGGCTGGCGTGTGCCTTGTGCCGTGAAATGGCCAAGTGTTATCAAACCAGGTTCAGTTTCTAACGGCATTGTCCACCACATGGATTGGCTTCCTACATTCGCAGCCGCAGCTGGCAATAAGACCATCAAGCAAGACCTTCTAAAAGGCTATAAGTCTAAGGCCTTAGGTCGTGATTACAAGAATCACCTCGACGGATACGACGTTAGTGCCCACTTGGCGAATCCACAGAAAGTGGAAAGCCCACGAAAGGAAGTTTTCTACTTCTCTGACGACGGTGACCTTACAGCACTTCGTTATGGTCAGTGGAAGTTGATCTTCCTTGAGCAGAAAACTGAAGCTGGCCTTCGTGCTTGGATGGAGCCATTTGTTCCCCTAAGAATCCCATTGATCTTGAACCTCCGTCGCGACCCGTACGAGCGTGCTCCAATCACCTCGAACACATACTATGATTGGTTACTCGACCGTGCGTACCTCCTCGTTCCAGCCCAAGCGTATGTAGGTAATTTCTTGGGAACCTTTAAGGAATTTCCTCCGCGTCAGAAGGCTGCTTCTTTCAGTCTAGATCAAGTGATGGATAAGCTCACTGAGCCGACCAATAAATAAGACCCTATTTCCTCAAAGCGTGCTCATCCTGAGCGCGCTTTTTCTTCTCCAATTCAAATCCTACAAAATATGAAAATTAGAAACCTACTCCTAGCGGCCACATGCTCTCTAGCAATCGGCTCCTCAGTCCAAGCGGCGGACAAACCTAACATCCTGATTATCTGGGGTGATGACATCGGCCAATTCAACCTCAGTTACAACAACCGAGGAATGATGGGCTATAAAACTCCGAACATTGACCGCATTGCAAGCGAAGGTGCTTTCTTTACCGATTGGTATGGTCAGCAGAGCTGTACCGCTGGTCGCGCCGCCTTCATCACAGGACAGTCGCCAATGCGTACTGGTCTCACTAAAGTGGGCCTACCAGGTTCTCCTGAAGGATTGAAGATAGAAGACCCTACGATTGCTGGTCTCCTCAAATCTCACGGCTACATGACTGCTCAGTACGGAAAAAATCACCTTGGTGACCGCGACGAGATGCTCCCGACTAACCACGGATTTGATGAGTTTTACGGCAACCTCTACCACCTCAATGCCGAGGAAGAGCCAGAGAATGTTGATTATCCGAAGGATCCTGCATTCAAGAAAAAATTTGGGCCACGCGGAGTGATCAGTAGCACTGCTGATGGAAAAATCGAGGACACTGGGCCGTTGACTAAAAAGCGCATGGAAACTGTCGATGGTGAAGTCACAGCCAAGGCTCTCGACTTCATGGAACGTGCCAAAAAAGCGGATAAGCCGTTCTTTCTCTGGTGGAATAGCACGCGGATGCACGTCAACACCCACCTCAAACCTGAGTCACGTGGAAAGACTGGTCTCGGCGTCTATGCTGACGGCATGGTCGAGCATGACTTCATGGTTGGCCAGCTGCTCGACAAGCTCACGGAGCTCGGTCTCGATGAGAACACGATTGTCATGTATTCCACCGATAATGGAGCCGAGGTTTTCACTTGGCCCGATGGTGGTAGCACCATGTTCCGCGGTGAAAAAGCCACACAGTGGGAAGGCGGCTTCCGTGTTCCGACAGCGATTCGTTGGCCTAAAGTCATCAAGCCTGGAACAGTGATCAATGAACTTTGTGCCCACGAAGACATGCTACCTACTTTGCTTGCCGCTGTTGGTGATACCACAGTAAAAGCGGATCTGCTCAAAGGTAAAAAAGCGATCAACAGGGACTACAAAGTTCATCTCGATGGCTACAACCTTCTGCCTTCTTTCAAAGGAGACACAAAGGAATGGCCACGTAAGGAGTTCATTTACTGGACTGATGATGGAAATGTAGCGGCAATTCGTTACAACAACTGGAAGGCAACATTCCTCCAGCAAGATGCCCATGGCATGGATGTGTGGATCAAGCCTTTCACGGTGCTCAGAGCTCCGATGTTAGTGAACTTGCGCATGGATCCGTTTGAGCGCGCTCAACACGAAGCCATCGGTTACCCTCAGTGGTGGATTGATCACATGTACATGATCGCTCCAGCTGCTAGTTATGTTGGTGAATGGTTGCAGAGCTTCAAGGAGTTCCCACCACGTCAAAAGCCTGGTACTTTCAGTCTCGATCACGTGATGGACAGCATCAGCAAGGGAGCTGGCGACAAGTAATATTTTTTCATATAGATCATCGGGATGCTTCTGCGTAGGGGCATCCCGATTTTTCATTACTACAAAGTCACCAGACTTTGCTAACACGACCTTCGACCTTAAGACCTTTGACAACCGAACGTCGAGAGTCCTGTTAGCTAAGACTTCACACTCCCAACTCCACACGTATCACTCTTCATTATGCCCGCACATCAATCTATCAAACAGCTCCAACAATGCATGGAGCAGTCAATCATCGGTCAAGAAACGGTGGTGAAAAGCATTTTGCTGAGCCTCCTCTGCAATGGAAATGTCCTGCTAGAAGGACTTCCTGGACTGGCTAAAACACGAGCCGTGAAAAGTCTGGCCGAGCACCTAGTGGCCGATTTCAGCCGTATCCAGTTCACTCCCGACCTTTTACCATCCGACATCACAGGATCGGAAATGTATTTAGGCGAAGAGGCGGCCCAGCGCTTCGAATTCCAAGCTGGCCCCATTTTTGCAAATATTGTACTTGCCGACGAAGTCAATCGGGCGCCAGCCAAAGTGCAGGCTGCATTGTTAGAAGCAATGGAGGAACGCCAAGTCACCGTCGCTGGGCAGACGCACAAGATGCCGCCACTCTTCATGGTGATGGCAACCCAGAATCCTATCGAACAAGAAGGAACCTACCCGCTGCCAGAAGCGCAGATGGATCGGTTTCTCATGCACATCTCAATCGACTACCCGAGCGACGCAGACGAGAAGGCTGTGATGCGCTTAGTGCGTGGTGAGACATCCAGCACATTTACCGACAAAGAAAAAATTTCAATAGCGCAAGAGGAAGTCTTCTCGGCTCGCGCAGAAATTGATCAAATAGAAATCAGCGATGCGATGGAAGAATACATCGTGGCACTGGTGGCAGCGACGCGCAGGCCTGCGGATTTCGACGCTGATCTAGCGCACTACATCCAGGTGGGTGTGAGTCCACGTGGGTCTATAGCGCTCGATAAAGCATCCCGAGCTCACGCATGGTTAGAAGAACGCACAAGTGTCACACCTGACGATATCCGAGCAGTCGTCAGCGATTGCCTGCGCCACCGTATTGGCCTCAGCTACGAAGCCCAGGCGGATGGACTGACGAGTAATGATGTGATCAACAAAATCGTCAAATTGGTGGCAATAGCATAAACATTTTTAAGGCTGTGGACTGGAGCAAAATAAAACGAGTGAAAGGCGAATGCCCAGCGGAGACGCAGGGGGTCTACGCATCACTCGAAGAGTTGATAAAGCTACAGTTTCAGTCGCGTGATTTTTCTTTTTTACCATCCCAGCCAGTGAGTTCGATTCTTGCTGGGCGCTATGCTTCGCGATTGCGTGGGCGTGGACTCAACTTTGAAGAATTGCGCAAGTACCAGTCCGGTGATGATGTTCGAACCATCGACTGGAAAGTCACAGCCCGTACCCGTAGCCCGTATGTGCGGGTCTATACGGAGGAAAAAGACCGAGCCGTGTTAGTGGTCTGTGACCAACGACTTAATATGTTTTGGGGCACCCGTGAACGGTTAAAATCAGTCACTGCGGCACAGGCGACAGCTCTCGCGGCTTGGCGCGCTACAGCCGTGGGTGACCGTATCGGCGCAGTTATATTCAATGACGAAGAAGTGATCGAACATCGGCCTCAACGAAGCCAGAAGAGTGTGATGAATGTTCTGAATTCTGTCGTCAGGATGAACCAGAAATTGAAGGTCGATTCTAAGGTCGAGCCAAACCCAACGATGCTCAATGAGGCGCTGAAAAAAGCACTGACCTTGGCGACTCATGATATGTTAGTCATTATTGTGAGTGACTTTTTCGGGGTGGATAAAACCACCGAGAAGCTCACAGCTAAGCTATCTCAACACAATGATGTGTTGGGTATTCTAGTGACCGACCCTGTGCGCGAGTCCCCTCAAGCCCAGAAGGTCACTGCGAGTGATGGTCGATTGCAGATGGAGATCCCATTTGATAGGAAATCCGTGCGTGACAAAGTAGTCGGGGCTTACCGCGAGGAACGCGATGGGATAGCTCATTTCATGCGTAAGCTTTCAGCGCCTTTGCTCACCTTGAGTAACCAAGGTGACGTAGTGGACCAAATACGTGAATTGTTAGGAGTGCCTTCAAGGCTGAAAAAGTGATGGAAGGAGAAACACCTAGCCTCAATGATTTACGGGATTTAGTTCTACCAACTGAGCCGAGTTGGTGGCCATTGGCACCCGGTTTGAGCTTTCTTCTAGTGCTCTTGCTGTGGGTGGCACTCTGCTGGGCAGTTATTTTTTATAGAAAGTACCAAGCGCGTGCGTACCGACGTGCGGGCCTCGCTTTGTTGGCTGATGCTGTTACTGTGAGGGAGTTGTCGGAGCTATTGAAGCGTGTGGCATTGGTGGGATTCGAGCGTGAGACTGTGGCTTCACTCTACGGAAAAGAATGGGCAGAATTTCTCCAACAATCATGTGCTGGAGTAGAGATGAAGGAGTTGCTGAACTCCGGTGAAGTGAGCCCGCATCTGCGAAGGCAGGCTGGACGGTGGATCAAACAACATAAAGCATGATCACATTTTTACATCCCTGGCTTTTTGCTCTAGTTTTATTGCCCTTGCTTCTTCGGGTAGTAATTCCTGCGTACCGGGAAGCGAAGCAGGCTGTACGAGTGCCGTGGTTTCAACGCATGGTTGAGATGATCGGCGCAACTCCCTCTGAAGGAGCGGTGATTGCTGAAACGCGTTTCAGCCAGCGGGTGTTTCATTATTTCTTATGGGTTTTGTTGGTCGGATCTCTAGCGCGCCCTCAATTGGTTGAACCGGCAATCAGTCGCATTACTCCGACTCGAGACCTGCTCTTGTTAGTTGATCTATCAGGTTCGATGGAGGCTGAGGATTTCACCAATGCGAAAGGGGAAAAGGTCGACCGGCTCACTGCTGTGAAAGAGGTGCTAGACGATTTTCTTACCCGTCGCGAAGGTGATCGAGTGGGTTTGATCGTGTTTGGTAATGCAGCATTCGTGCAGGTGCCTTTCACCCAGGATCTTAAAGTGTGCCGCCAGTTGCTTGATGAGACGGCTGTGCGTATGGCGGGACCGCGTACAGCCTTTGGTGATGCTATCGGGCTGGGTATCACGATTTTTGAGCGCAGCGAGAACGAGGACAAGCTAATGATCGCGCTGACCGATGGCAACGACACTGGGAGTCAGATCCCACCAGCAGAAGCCGCCTCGATCGCCAAAGATAAGGGGATTGTCATCCATGTTGTGGGTGTTGGAGACCCCGAGTCAGCTGGCGAAGAGAAGCTCGACGAGGAGGCTCTCAAGGCCGTGTCTGAAAATACTAATGGTCAGTACTTTCATGCCAGCGATCGCAAGGAGTTAGATACCATTTACCAAGAAATTGATAAAATGGGGACTCGAGATGTGGAGTCTGAGTCCTATCGGCCGCGCCGTGACCTGTTTCATTGGCCACTGGCAGCTTTCTTGTTGCTGAGTGTTGGAGGGCAATGCCTGAGCTTGTTGGTTGATCATTTAAAGAGGCGAGACGCCTCATCTACGGGGGAGGCCTCACATGGCTGATTTTCACTTTATCCGGCCATGGTTTCTCTTGGCTTTGTTGCCAGTGCTGTTGGCAGTGCTGGGCCTTTTGCGCCGAGAAAAGGCAGGTTCTGCTTGGCTCGGGATGATTGATGCGCACTTGCTCAAGCACTTATTAGTGGGAGAGGGGAAGTCTTCACGCATCAAGCCCGCGCACGTTCTCTGTGTCCTATGGCTGCTGAGTGTTTTGGCCCTCGCTGGGCCGAGTTGGCGCAAACAGGCGTCCCCCTTTTCGGACGATCAAGCTGGGTTAGTTTTGATTCTCAAGCTGAGCGGGTCGATGGAGGCTACTGACGTTCAACCATCGCGGCTAGAACGAGCCAAGTTCAAGATTAGAGATTTGCTAAAAATGCGCGAAGGCGCTGCCAATGCCTTGATCGTGTACAGCGGGAGTGCGCATTTAGTGATGCCTCTGACTAAGGATGATGCAATCATTTCTACCATGGCAGAAGGCCTGACTCCTGCTGTAATGCCGTCTGAAGGTGATGCACTCAGTGGGGCAATAAGAGCTGCTGAGAAACTGCTCAAAGAGGCTGGAGTCCCAGGCTCAGCATTGGTGCTGGCTGACAGCGTGGATCCGACTCAGGCGGCCGAATTGGCCACCGTGGCAGCGGAACTTCCCGTGCATTTCCTCGCTATCCAGTCGCCACAATCACCGAGCGACGCAGGGCTAGTGAGTGCGGCCAAGGCTCGCGGAACCGAGTTGATAGTGATGAGCGAGACCGCTGAGGATGTGATCCGTGCCAATGACCTAGCACAGAGTAAAATGTTAGCGGCAACCAACGAGGATGGCAGTGAGCGCTGGCAAGATGCGGGTTATTTCTTGCTGCCATTTATCGTTCTCGGTGCTGGATGTTGGAGTAGAAAGGGGTGGAGGTGTTGAAAGTGATAAGTTTGAAGTTTGAAGTGAGAAGTTCCTATAAGGTTGCTTTGGCTGGAGCTATTTTGCTGACTGTAGTCTATGCTCTTTATGGTGGTGGATTTGCGCTGCGGACTGCTGACCAGAGGGCTTATGCTAGCTATAAAAAGGAAAGTTATGTCGCCGCTGCCGAGCAATTTTCTGACTCGATGTGGCGTGGTGTTTCCTATTTTAAACAAGGCGACTTTAAAAAGGCTGCGGCTGTGTTCTCCGGCATCCAGTCGGCTGACGGATTCTATAACCATGGCAATTCTCTTGTGATGTTAGGTAAGTATGCCGATGCCATATCGAGCTATGATAGGGCATTAGCATTGGGTCCCCACGCCGATGCTGAGTTCAATAGAACGATAGCCAAGGATCGGATGGATGCTCTCGATTTTGAGGGCGGAAATATGACCGATGGGAAAATTGGCTCAGATGGTATTACCTTTGAAAAAGGGACATCCTCAGAAGACGCGGGCGAGGAAGTAGTCGAGGGAGCTAAGCTAGATGACGCGCAAATGCGAGAAGTCTGGCTACGCAAAGTGCAGACCAAGCCCGCCGACTTTTTGAAATCAAAGTTCATGTACCAAGATGCGGTAAAATCTCAGCCAGGAGGTGAGGGTGAATAAGTGGCTACTCACATGGGTGCTCCCCCTAAGCCTGCAGGCTGCAGAGCCTGTGGTGGTGCGTTCTAGCGTGGAACCGCAGGAGGCATGGCAGGGGCAACGTGTCCTATTGACCATTGAGGTGCTGGGTAAGGATGCCTGGGCACAAATCCCTAACATGCCAACACTGCAGGTTTCTGGAGCCTATGTCTTGCCAGCTGATAGCCAAGGGGTGCGGCTACAGGAGCAAATCGATGGAGCTCAGTACACGGGCCAGCAGTACCAACTTTCTCTCTACCCGCAGCAAGGGGGAACGATAACCATCCCAGCTTTCTCTGTGGAGGTGAAAAGTAAGGTCTGGGGGACGACGGAATCAGCGGGTCTTACTAATCAAATTGTTCCCGCTATAGAGTTCACCAGCAAGGTGCCACCAGGTGCTAAGGGGGTAGATTGGTTGGTCAGTACGGAGAGCTTTAGTGCGACTCAGACATGGTCTAGCAGCTCCTCAGATATGAAGGTGGGAAATGCCCTGAAGCGCAAGGTCACGCTCACCGCAAACAACGTCTCCGGCATGGCATTCAAGCCGCTGAACTATCCACAGACGGAAGGCCTAGGCATTTATCCAGCAGAGCCAACGGTGGAAGACAAACGTGACCGTGGCAGCCTCAGTGGCACCCGCAATGAGGAGGTGACGTATATTTTTGAAGGAGCTGGAACCGCTGAGATCCCTGCGATCGAGCTTGTTTGGTGGGATTTAAAGAATCAAGAGCTGAAGAAGGTTGTGCTAGAAGGCCGCTCGATCAAGGTGACTGGATCGACAAAATCCACCTATGCAGATGAGGCAATCACTGAGGAAAGTAATACAGTCTGGTGGAATATAGTACTCGGAGCCATAGTGTTAGCTGCCGGCGTGTTCTGGAAACGCGAGCAGATTTCTGATAATTTTAGAGAACGAAAACGGGCTAGAGCTGAGCACGAAAAAGTTTATTTCGAACGATTCAGAAAGATCGCAGAAACGGGTGAAGCGTTGAAGACTCAAGCAGCCCTCATGCAGTGGCTAGATAAGGTCAACACTAGCAATAATCCTGTCCAGTTAGAGCTATTTCTACAACGGTACTCAAATGAGAAATACGCAGTGAAGTTATTGTTAGGAGATTCCTGTGAGCTAGCTAAGGTGATGGCTAAAGCACGCAAAAACTGGCGCAAGGCCCAGAAAATAAAAGCCAAGCACGAAGGACTACTACCGGAGATGAATGGGTGAAGGTGTACTTTTCCAGTTCTTCTGTTCGAGTGGTATGAGTTGGCTGATTTGTGAAAGAACTCATGGGGGCTATTGACTTTCCTACTATTTAGTAGAAGTGGACTGAGCATTGAAACCGCGACAGGGAGTGGCATAGGTTCCCCACATGAAACACGTCACGATTATAGCCACCAGCCTCAATGCCGATTCTAAGTCACAGGAATTGGCTCGTATCTTCCAAAAGCAGTTAGGAGGAGTTAGCTCAGATCTGGTCGACTTGAGAGAGCTGGATTTACCCTTTGCTGGGACAAACGAAGGATGGAGTTCGGCTGATACAGCAAAGCTGAAGGAGGCAGTCGAGCGTGCCAGCCACGTTGTCTTTGCTGTGCCGATCTATTGCTATGATGTGAATGCGGCGGCCAAGAATGTGATCGAATTGATTGGTCGCTCATTTACCAAGAAAGTGGTTGGATTTATTTGCTCCGCTGGTGGTGATAGCAGCTACATGTCAGTGATGGGATTTGCCAATCACCTGATGCTAGACTTCCGCAGCGTGATAGCCCCACGCTTTGTCTATGCCAACCCTCAGAGCTGGGATAGTGATGGAAATCTTAAAGAAGAAATTCAGCAACGTGTAGCCGAGTTGGTTGGTGATCTCTCGGAAATTCAGGTTGTAGCGAAGCCTGATAAGAAGTATTGATATCCCATGCAGAGACGGGACTTTTTTAAAATCGTACTCCCCTTGGTTTTCAGCGAGCAGGTGTTGGCTCTAGCTGGTTCAGGGGAGGGTGTTCCATTGAAGTTTGGAGTGATTGCCGATCCTCAATATGCCGATAAGGACCCAGGCGGAACTAGGCATTATCGTCAATCCTTGGTGAAGCTTGAAGCTGCGGTTGGGGAACTCAATAAGGAACCTTTAGATTTTGTGGTGACACTGGGGGACTTGATCGATGAGGACTATGCGAGTTTTTCAGAAGTGATGCCAAGGTATGAAAAGCTTAAGGCAAAGCATTATAAGGTATTTGGAAATCACGATTTCGAGGTGGCTGACAAGGACAAGGGCTCGGTGGCAAAGGCCATGGGCATGCCGGATGACTACTACAGCATAAGAATGCGTGGTTGGCGGTTTATATTTTTGGATGGCACCGAGGTGAGCACGTTTCGTTACCCTAGTGATGACCCCAGGACACCGAAGGCGGAGGAGCAGCGCATGAAGCTCAAAAAGGCGGGTAAACGCCACGCATCTTGGAATGGTGGAATGTCAGAAAAGCAATTGGCATGGTTGAAAAATCAGTTAGATGCTTCTAAGGTAGCAAACGAGAGAGTTATCGTGTTCAACCATTTTCCAATTTTGCCAATGGGTGACGGGCATAATCTCTGGAATGCAGAGGAACTAGTAAAACTCCTAACCCAGTATGACCACGTGGCGGCCTACATGAACGGCCATAACCATAGAGGAAACTATCTCCAGAAAGAGAACACTCATTATCTCAATTTTAAAGGAATGGTGGAGAACCCAGTCGAATCAGCCTATGCGGTGGTGACTTGTTTTGCTGATCGAATTGAAGTCGAGGGATACGGCATCGAGCCCGACCGAAAACTGATTTTATAAATAAGGCGAAAACAGCCGAGCAGCTCCGTCGCGGAGGCGGGATGGGAGGGTGCGTGCATTGATTTCATCTAGGGTGACTTGGCACGCTCTCGCTAGCTTCTCGTCGATGATGGTGTCGAGTTTTCCTGCCAGTTCTGCATCGTAGCACTCTAGGTTGTACTCAAAATTGAGGCGCATGCTGCGGGCGTCCCAGTTGGTGGAGCCGATGAGTGACCAGAGGTGATCGGCGACGAGGAGCTTGGTGTGATCGAAGGGGGCAGGTGAGGTGTGGATGTTGCAGCCTTTTTCTATTAAGCGCGGGAGTTGGGGGATGACAGCCCAGTTCATGATGGCTATGTTGTTCTTAGAGGGAAGCAGGATGTCGACCTGGACTCCGCGCATGGCTGTGACTGCTAGAGCATCGAGGATGGAGTCGGAGGGGAGAAAGTAAGGGGTGATGATGCGCACGCGATGACGGGCGACTGAGAGGGCCCCTAGGATCATTTCATTGATCTTATCGAGGTCTTCATCTGGGCCATCCGGGACGCCGCGAGCAATGACTGGGCCACTGCGTTCAAGGGTGGGAAACCAGGTGGGGCCGTTGAGTTCTTCTTTAGTGGTGAAGGCCCAATCGATAGCAAAAGCTTCCTGGAGCTCGGAGACTGCGGGGCCGTCGATGCGGAAGTGGAGGCAGGCGACGGGAAAGGCGGGTTTCAGGTTGAGGCAATGATCTTCCCGGATGTTAGTGCCGCCGGTAAAGCCGGTCTTGCCATCGACTACTAGGATTTTCCGGTGGTTGCGCAGGTTTGCAAAGACCATGCTTAAGGGGGCTCGTGATGGGAGGAAGGCTGCCACGTTGATTCCAGCGTCCTTGAGGCGTTCCACCATGTTCGGTTTGGAGTAACGCGAGCCGACGCCATCGATCATCACACGGACTTCTAAGCCCCGTTGTTGGGCATTGATGAGAGCTGTGAGGAATTGTTCACCCACTCTGTCGCTGTCAAATATGTAGCTATTGAGAGCGACTGAGACCTTAGCGTTGTCGATGGCTTTGAGCATCTCAGGGTAGGCCGCATCGCCGTTGATGAGGGGCTCAATCGTATTTCCCATCAAAAGCGGTTTACCAATCAAGCGGGTGCCGAGCTTCACTAGTCCAATCAAGCTCGGGTGATCTAACCGGGCATGGTGAATGGCAATTTTTTCATCTTTCGTTAGATTTTGATCTGGATCGTGGTCCCAGACTTTGGTGAGCCCGAGCGAGACACCAGTGCGTTGGATGCGGTTGATGCCAAGTATCAGGTAGGCAATGGAGCCTATGATCGGCGAAAGCCAAGCAAGGCCGATCCAAGCAACCGCTGACTTCACATCCTTCTTCCGCAGGATTGCATGTAGAGTGACAGCGCAGGCACCAAGAATGTGCAGAGCTGTAGCTACGAATGGCCAAATGGCTTTAACTGCGTCAATGATTGGTGATTCATCCATCAGCTGGGGAGTCTAACGGGTCAGTAGATTCTGTCAATCTTGCTCAAGAAGTCCTTCGATCCATCACAGGATACGCCAAATTTTGAGCTTCTAACCAGCATGATGAAGCGAGTTTTAACCACAGATTACGCTGATTTACACAGATTCTTCCAGCTAGGTAAAGCGGGTTCTACCGCGAAACAGACGAAAGACGCTAAAAGGCCAACATTATGAAACAGCTCTACCACGGATTACACTAATCGCACGAATGTTCGCTAGCATGATGAAGCTGCGAGTCGCCCCCTTGGGAGCGCTGAGCCCCAGCTCGGCAGCTAACGACCACAGTCGTGCCTCACATGGCTTCAGGCTAACGAAAACTGCAGCACTGGTAGCCCAACGGGCTTGCGGAGCTTAGCCCAGTGTTGTGACGCAGTCGCTACGCTGGGATTCAATCAAAACCCTAGCCAACTCTGAAGGAGTTGTGGAGTAATACCATCGTGAGTTCGATTACTGCTCATCCAATGTTCTGCCCGTACCCATCGTGCTGGAATTATTAATTATTAATTGTTCATTCTTAATTGGAGCGCAGCGACGTTAGATCGGCAGCTTCCATTTCTCACGATCTGGCTGGTTTATTAGGCTATTAGCGAGGTCGTTGTCGAGGAAGCGCATGGTTTTTGGATCGAATTTGAGGTTGCTGTTGATGCGGTGGGCTATCTTTCCAAGATTAACTAAGGTGCAGGAGTTGAAGCCATTTTCCTCGTTGAGGGCGAATTTCTTCTTCTCGCGTATCGCTTGGTGGAAGTCGGTGACCTGAGGAGCTGGCTCAGGCAGGCTTTTTACTTTTTCGGCAAAACCTGCGACGTCAGATTTGAAGCCTTTGAAGATTTTCCCCTCTGCGCCTTCGATGAAGGCCGCGTCTTTGTCCTTATTCTCACCATCCAGAATGATCTGAGTGCCATCGGCATAGGTGTAGGTGATCCGGCGCCACTTACCGACGGCGTCTTTGTCCTGCGGATCGGCATCGATTTCTACTGAGACTGGGAGTTCCTCGTCTTTTCCGAGTATATACTGGATTGGGTCGAGGTAGTGCTGGCCCATGTCACCGAGCCCACCACCATCGTAATCCCAGTAGCCACGGAAGGTGCCGTGGGTGCGGTGGGCGTTGTAGGGTTTGTGTGGAGCGGGTCCGAGCCATGTGTCGTAGTCGAAATGTTTTGGTATCGGTTGTTCGACAAGGTTAGTTTTACCCACCCAGCCGAATTTCCAGTTGAATCCGGTGTGGCCTGAGAGTGTGACTTTGTATGGGCCCTTGCCGATGAGTCCACCGTCGAGCGCTTTTTTGACTTGGCGCGCGGTGACTCCCGACCCGTAGAAGTTAGATTTGAAGCGGAACCAGGTGTTGAGACGGAAGGCAACGTCCGCGTCTTTGATCGCCTTTTTCATGGCAATGCCTTCGCCGATAGTACGGCTCATGGGTTTTTCTCCCCAAATCGCTTTGCCGGATTTTGCTGCGGCAATGGCCATGTAGGCGTGCCAGTGGGGAGGGGTGGCGGTGTGAATGATGTCGATGTCATTGCGGGCGATAAGCTCGCGGAAGTCGTGGTAGGCTTTGACGTCGTTGTTGCCCTTGGCTTGGACTTGCTTCATGCGGGAGTCGAGTCGCTTAGAGTCGACATCGCAGAGGCCAAGAATACGGCCGGGCATCCTAAGGTGGGATGAGCAGATGCCGCCGCAGCCGATGATAGCACGGGTGAGTTCCTCACTAGGAGGGGTCTGGCCGTTGAGTCCAAGGAGACGGCTGGGGACGATAGAAACCGTGGCAAGTATCGCTAATTTCCCGAGCGCTTGCCGGCGATTGATGAGGTTTGGTAACTGGTCCATTAGATCATCTACGGAGCGAGCAAGAAGATTCTAGCATGAAAGTTTTCTGAAGTGCCTAGCGCTAGAATTCTTAGGAGGACTGAGTCTTTACAAAGCTATTTGCTAAAAGTGGATCTCGTTTTTTAAATCTAATTTGCTGTTTGAGTTAGAATGCTACTTAGAATAGGTACTTAATTTGAATGCTCAAAAGAACTCTTGTAACTATCCTCAGCGCTGTATCGCTCGTCCATGCTGCTGATAAACCTAACATTGTTGTCATTTTGGCAGATGACATGGGCTTCGGTGAACTTTCATGCCTCAACTCTGAAAAGGGGAAAATAAAGACACCTGAGTTAGATGCGATCGCTGCCAGCGGGATGGTTCTTACTGACGGCCATAGTGGGTCATCAGTCTGCACGCCGACGCGTTACGGTCTGATGACTGGCCGCTACGCATGGCGTACCCGCTTGCAGTCAGGTGTTCTAACGGGTGGAAATTCTTTGATTGCAGAAGAGCGGCTCACAGTAGCAAAGCTGCTGAAACAGCAGGGTTACGATACAGCCATGGTGGGGAAGTGGCATTTGGGTATGTTGTTCGATGGGAAGAAGGTGAGTGGAAAAGTACCAGTGGGCACCAAGGTCAGTGAGGGGCCTATCGAGCGCGGTGGCTTCGACGAGTTTCATGGATTTCACCATGCCCGACAAATGAGCCTTTGGATCGATAATAAAGAAGTCACAAAGAATCTTGAAGCTGAACAGATGTTGCCAATGCTGACCGAATCAGCAGTCGAATACATCGAGAGCCGTAAAGGCAAGGAGAAGCCATTTTTTCTCTATGTGCCGTGGAATGCACCGCATTCTCCAGTCGTGCCTACTAAGGAATGGCAAGGGAAGAGCGGCCTAAATGCGCACGCTGACTTTGTGATGCAAACAGATCATAGTTACGGTCAGGTTTTCAAAGCACTGAAAGAAAATGGGTTGTTAGGGAACACTCTAGTCATCTGCTCAGCGGACAATGGAACATCGGCTCGGACATCAAATATGGACGAACTGAAGTCGAAAGGGCATTTTCCTAGCGCTGGTTTGAGAGGGTCAAAGGCCGACCTCTGGGATGGTGGACACCGGGTGCCCTTTATCGTCAGCTGGAAGGGCCACGTGGAGGCCGGTTCTAAGTCTGATAAACTTGTTTGCCTCACAGATCTATTGGCGACTGCTGCAGATGTTGTCGGTGCTGAGCTACCAGCGAGCGAGGGTGTGGACTCTATCTCGATGCTGCCGCTGCTCACAGGGAAAGGCGAGCACCAACGTGGCGATGTGATTCACCATTCGATCTCTGGGTTCTTTTCTATCCGCCAAGGGAAGTGGAAATTATTGCTGACTCCCGGTTCTGGTGGCTGGACAGCCCCTCGTCCTGAAGCCGCCGCGAAAAAGGGTGAGCCGATGATTCAGCTCTATGACATGGAGACCGACCTCGGGGAGAAAAATAGTCTAGCAGCAAAAATGCCAGAAAAGGTGAAGGAGCTGAGGGCTCTGCTAGAGAATCAGATAGCACAAGGCCGCAGTACTGTAGGGGCTGCGCAAAACAACGATGTCGCTATTGATGTTGAGAAGCTTTCCAAATTCAAACAGAAAGCAAAGAAAAACGCCAAGAAGAAGTCAAAGTAAGTCGTAAGAAAACCTAACAACCAAATTTAAATATGCTAAAAAGAACACCATTGATCCTGTCCTCCATTTTTGCTTCGCAGGTGATTTCTGCGCAAACATGGGAAATAGCGACGGATACGCAGTGGGCCAAAAATGCCTCCAAGTCTGAGAGTTTCGAATTCAAAGGAGGCTTGGCAACACCACAGAGCGAGAAGGCCTCCTTCACCAGTGTCATCAAAAAATTTGTTGAGAAAAAGGCAATCAAACCAATCGTTATCGAGCAATCGAGCAAGTGGCTGAACTGGAAAAAGATCCCAAATGTTGGCCCGAAGAATGCCAATGATGCCCCCGTGTTTCTGTCAGTGAAAGACAAGGACTACTGGATGTTTGCCCGCTACGGCGGCGGGGCTGTCAACAAGGTGGAAGTCGCGATTCTGAAAATTGAGGAAAAGGTTTACATGCGCCGGATATCTCGCGTAGAAGGTGACAAGCAGATTGCTGCGCTACGGGTCAATGGGAATGAAAATGACGGACAAAAAGGGGGAGGGTTTGCCGCGAAAGATCCCAATCAAACCAATGGCTCAGGTGGCGAGGAACTCGGCTTAGGCGGCTACCACGCATGGCATTCTACCGACATGCTGAACTGGGTGCACCACGGGCCAGTCTCAGATTACAAATCCCGCTGGATGACTACCGCCGAGTACAAAGATGGCAACTTCTACCTCTACTATGATAACCCTAACGATCAAGACCCACATCTAATTATCGATTCCGATCTTACCGATGGTAAAATTGGTAATGACATTGGATTAGTGTTCGCTGATCCATCCAACGGGTCAGACAACGCGGTGATCCGAGGATCCGATGGGAAATTCCACTTCATCTATGAAGATTGGTCGCCGCTCAATGCCAGCAAGCAAGCCTGGGACTCACCTCTGGCGGGTCACGCCATTTCAGACGACGGCATCAAGGACTGGAAAATCCTGCCACCAGCCCTGGATTTACGCACAAAGCCGACAGGGAAAATCAAGGAGTACAGGCACCCACATCAGTTCCCACCGATGCTCAAATACAACGAGCACCTACCGAAGCAAGACGCCTTTGGCGACTGGGCATCTATCCTCATTGGCGACCGCTACTACCTCTTCGGCGATTACGATCCAGCATCTAACAAAAAGGGGGGCAAGGGGATGAGTGCCGCCTGGTTCACCTCGGAGAGCCTCGACCAACCATTCACCCTCTGTGGTAACATTGGCCATGGTCATCCCGATCCCGACATTACCTTTGCGGAAGGGCAATTTTATCTCATCACCCAGTTCAACGAAGACTTTGTTAGTCCTGGACCTTGGGTCGACGGGGTGCAAGGCCGTGCCGGTGTCGATACCGATAATGACGGAAAAATCGACCAATGGACAAAGTGGCAATCCGTCAAAGAAAGCTACGACCACAAGCCAGGATACGCCAAGCACGTGGTGAAAACCCCAGCAGTGATCGACACAAAAATCCTAGCAAAAGGCTATGGTTTCCAGTTCGAAATCAAAGTAACCGCCCCCAATGGCGCTGTCGCCAAGCCAGTGTTAGATAAAGTGACGGTTGGTTTTGAATAATAGATTCCCACTGCGGCATTGTCGGCACAGTGTTCAGTTTGAAGTGGCAATGGACTGGAGCAAAGAACGACGGCAAGTGGCTATCTGAGATCCTTGTCGGGAACCATGACTGAGGAGAAACGCTGATTTAGCAAGAAAGCGACCGGTATCTCATTAGTTCCGCGAAGCGCACTTCCCTAACCCCCAAAAAACAGCATTCGTCTCTTTTGAAATGCTAAGTGGTATAACGAGGTTCGGTCAGGCCGTCGACGGCCTCCATACGACAGGGCAGGAATGCCCTTGCTTCCAGCGAATCCCCCAATCACTGCCCCATCTTCACCGGCCCAATCGTGCCGCCCTCAACAAACTTCGTTTTGATCATCGTCTGGCGGGTGTCTTCTTTTCCCTCGCTGATATTCCGGACCCAGCGCACGATGCGGTTCGCCACCGAGCGGCTGCTCCAGCGGATATGCGAGACCGATGGCTGGCACTGGCTGAAATACGGGTCGTTGTCGACGCAGATCAAGGAAAGATCCTGCGGCACCCGGATGCCCCGGTTCACCAGAAAACTTTGCGTTGCGAAATAGGTGGAAGCGGAGCCGGCTATGATCGCGGTGGGTGGGGAGCGTTGGAACGACGAGTCAAGGTAAGCATACAGTCCTTCCAGCCCACCCTCCCAACCCGGCATATTGTAGGCGCCCGTAGTGATACCGCCAGCCGACAATGCATCGAGAAAGGCAGCGCCAACAATTCCCGGCTCCGATACCTTATAAAGGCTGTCCAGCAACACAATCCGTTGGTGACCAAGGTCGATTAGCCGTCGCGTGGCCTCAGTGAGGGCTGGAACATGGTCCGGCCGATCCCTGCAATTTTTAGTTTGCGCCGTCGCCCACTGTCCGCAAAGGCCGGAATCTTTTGTTGCATGAACCACCCCAGCACCTCACGCGTGCCGCCAAGCTCCACCCAGGCGTCCGCCTCGGTCTTTTTCACCATCCGGCCGAGTCGCCGCACATCCATCTTGAGTTCCGTTAAGTGGCTCGGCGCATAAAAGACAGTGTGCCCCGCCGCCTCCAGCTTGTTCTTGCAGTGGATAAGGTAATTCTGAGTTTGGTCGCCTTGTTCGTAACATAATATCGCCACCCGCAAGCCTGGCGGCTTGGCCAGCTCTTCAGGTAACTCGATCTTGCGGCGGCGACCTGCACCCTGGCCCACCAGCAGGCCCTCCTTCTCAAGCTGTTTCAGTGCGGCCTCGACCGTTGTGGTGTTCATACCCAGCCCCGCTGCCAGCTCGCCTCTACCGGGGATCGTCCCACTCCAATGTCCCCGCAATATTTCCTCGCTGCGGCGATGGGAACCCTCGCCCTCGCCACTTCGGCCAACGCTGCCATCATCAGCACTTCTGACGCCGTCGGCACAGGCCTCGGTACAGGCTTCACCATCACTACTAACATCGCGCCGCTGGGCACGGTGGTACACGACGAACCCAACCCCATTTGGAATGGAAACCTGAATAACGGCGTGTGGGCCTACGGTTCCGCAACAGAGACCCTGCACTATCGCCACGCCACTACCGTCGCGGATCCCTCACGTATCTATATAACTTGGTCCCAAGACTATCAGATCGACAAGATTGGTCTCGTTCATGCTGAAACCGGTCTTCCATACCGTGTTCAGGACTATCTGATGCAATCGTTGAATCCCGGCGGGGATCCGACCGCCGACGGCGATTGGACAAACATCGGCGGCGTCACTGCCAATCCGCTCATCTATGCCGAGTACACCATTGACCCCGTCACGACCAGCGGCATACGCCTTAACATCACCGACTCGGGAACTGCCGATGACTATGTTCGATTCGAAGAGATTCTTGTGCAAGGCACCGCCGTCCCCGAGCCCTCCACCACCGCCCTTCTCGGCCTTGGTGGACTCGCCCTCATCCTCCGTCGCCGCAAGTAACCCGGCCTCGGAAAACCACATCCTTCAAACCCCACTCCCCAACAACGGGGGGGCGGGGTTTTTTCGTGGCCGGGGCTTCCAGCCCCGTAGCCTTGCCGAACGTAAAAGAGGTTTCCAACCTCTTCTCTTGAAATGCAAAGAGCTTACAAAGCTCTTTTACGTGAGAAGCCATAACAGACGACCGTCCGCAGCACGTCTTGAAAACCCAACGGGCTGCACAATAAACCCATACTGTGCCCTGTGGGTGGTTATCAGCTATGGGGTTTGACTGACGGGAGTGAATGGCCTTGACGGATTTGCTTTGGGTGGGGAGTCTCTGAGGCATGTCCGCAGTAGCAGAGCCATTGATCGATTACCTCCGCCAATTAGAGCGTCAGGGGGAAACACATGTGCATCTGGATGATCGTTCCCGGTTGATTTTACGGGAGTTTTTTATGCGGGCTAGAGGGAAGACTTCTAGTCCAACGGCTCCTCAGCCAGTAGCAGCTGCTGCTATACCAAAGCAGGAAGTGCCCAAGGCTCGAGTGGCTGAGGTGGCAGCAGCGCCGGCAATAGCTGCATCGGCTCCGATACCTGAGCCCGCCGTTGCTGAAAAGCAGGCACCATTGAGCAAATCTTTGGAAGGGCTGAAGCAGCAGATTGCAGTGGATGCGGGCTTGAAGTCTCTAGGGACTCTGCGCGAGAAATTAGTTTTCTCTGAGGGAGATTCCTCCGCCGATGTGATGCTGGTTGGAGAGGCTCCGAGTTACCATGATGAGAGCAAAGGTTTGCCATTCTCTGGTCCAGCAGGTAAGAAGATGGAGGCTATTCTAAAGGCAATGGGGCTCAACCGCGAGGAGGTCTATCTGACGAATATGGTGAAGTACCGCCCAGCGATGGCGAACCAGACGACGAATACACGCAAGCCAAATGCCGATGAGATTCAGGCGTCTATGCGTTATTTGATGGCTGAAATAGCTGCGGTAGAACCTAAGATCATTATCGTGTTAGGAGCGACAGCAGCCAAGAGCTTGATTGGAGCTGATGTGCCAGTGGCAAACATGCTAGGACAATTTCATAAAGTGGCTGGCGTGCCAGTCCGAGCCACCTACCACCCGAGCTATTTGCTGCATGCAGGGATTACCGATGAAAAACGCGCGGTTTGGAAGGACATGCTAGCAGTGATGGAGTTGCTAGAAATTCCTATCAGCGAGAAGCAGCGCGGCTTCTTTAAAAAGAAGTAGGCTACGCCGTTCCTGGGTTATTTCGGCAGGCGAGTACGATGAAACATTTCTACCGCGAAAATTTCGAAAAGAGCTGAGACGATGAAACGAGTTTCAACCACAGAATTTACAGAAAGGACGGAATTGGCTAAACTTGCTTGGCTTGATGAAGCGGGGGAATAAGGAAAAAGGGTAGAGGATAAAGGAGAAAGTTGAAATCGGGAAAGTTGTAAAGGATGTCCTGACTCGAGCATCTTAATTCTTAATTGGAGCGCAGCGACCCTGCACAGACTTTAAAGAAAAGACTGGTTTTTTTAATAACTGCAATGGAAATCTTACCTCTTAAATCTTCCTTCTTAAATTCTTAGTGGGAGCGAAGCGACCGGTAAGTGTCGAAGGGCGGATTAAGAGGCTCCTTCGGGACATAGTTGCTGGCTTGTAAGCTCTATGTGTCAAACGAGGGAAGTCCGTCGATGCTGTGTTGGTTTTTCTCGGCTCGGTAGGCGCCTAACTTTTCAGGCCCTTTCACCTTGCTCCATTTATCAAGAATATCTCTATTTCCCTTATAGTCATAATAGGGGACGGAGTAGCCACAGGAATCGGTGACACGGGTGACTTCAATGTGAATGATTGCCCGCGTTCCTGGATTCTCTGGGAAGTGTTCTGCCAAATCCTCGAAGCGCGGGTCGCCGGGCAGGATGACTGAACCCGTACCGTGGAGTCTAACAATCTGTGGTGAGCCCTCAAAGGCGCAGAACATGATGACGATGCGTCCATTCTCTCGTAGATGGGCGACGGTTTCCGCACCACTTCCGGTGTAGTCTTGGTAGGCGACTTCTAACGGTCCGAGGACTCGAAATGATTCACCACCTTTTGGAGAATTGTTGATGTGGCCATCATCAGCGAGCGGCGCAGTGCCGACAAAAAACATCTGCTGGTTTTCTATCCAAGTGGTCAGCTTAGGAGTGATGTTAGAGTGTAGATTCATGAGAATTTTAGTTGTTACTTATCCACCTCACATTGTTGCTTCCAATTTTTGAAAACAAACAGGTGAACGCGTTTGAGGCCGACCCAGAACATAATTTCTTTGATAGGTCGGAGCCAGCCTTTAGCGACAAATCGGGTGGTTCTAGTGACCGTGGTTCCTTCAGTTGTTTTACGTAGAGAAAACTCTTCCTCTATCGAGTCGATACAGGGGCCCCAGCAATGGTCTGTAGATTCCATGGTGAACCTTAGCTTACTGGGTGGCTGCCATTCTAGGATACGCTGGAGCACGGTTCCACGATCTGAAATGCAGCGTCTCTCAGCACCCACGCCGCCGATGGAGTTAGGCAGCTCACAAGCCATGGGTTTTGGTACCCCGAGGCAGAAACATCCTTGGGATGTCATTTCGGAATGGGTCAAGAGCGGCCAGATGACTTCCTCTTTATTTCCGATCAATTGGCTAGTGGTGACTTTCATCGGTGGAGATGGTCAGGGGCAGCTTAGTGTTTCTCGATACTTTTCTGCACGGTTTTGAGCCGTTTACTGATCCGGAAGTATGCGAGTACAAAGCCCGCGAGAGCACCGAGAATAAAGGTAAGAAAGAGCAAGAATGCTTGGGGCATTTCAATGCTGGCAAAGAGGATCTGGGTGGTGACTTTCTCCCGGTTTTGGAAAATGATAGTAGCCACCAAAGCGAGGATGATAATGAGCGAGCCGAGGCGAATTTTTTTAGCAGTAGTCATAATGATAGGAACGTCTATGGGGATGTGTCGTTAGATTTAGAGTTTACTAACAGTTTGTGAGGTAGGCTAAATCCAATCCTGTGGTTGGAGGTAGTGGTCGTAGAGCTTTGCTTCTGGTGTGTTAGGCTCCGGGTGCCAGTCGTATTCCCAGCTAACAAGCGGTGGGAGTGACATGAGAATGGATTCAGTGCGTCCACCAGACTGCAGCCCAAAGAGGGTGCCGCGGTCGAAGACTAGATTGAATTCCACATAGCGTCCACGTCGGTAGAGCTGGAACTTGCGTTCGCGTTCGCTGTATTCCAGATCCTTTCGCGCTGCTACTATTGGGCAATAGGCATCGGTGTAGCTGTCACCGATCGAGCGCATGAAGGCGAAGGAATCCTCGAAGCCGAGTTCATTGAAATCGTCAAAGAACAGCCCGCCCACTCCGCGTGGTTCGCAGCGGTGTTTGAGGTAAAAATAATCGTCGCACCACTTTTTGAAGCGGTCGTAAATGTCGGCTCCGAAGGGATCGCAGGCGTCTTTGGCGGTTTGGTGCCAGTGCCTGCAGTCGTCGTCGTTGCCGTAGAATGGTGTGAGATCGTAGCCGCCGCCGAACCACCAGATGGGCTCGGCGCCTTCTTTTTTGGCGCAGAAGAAGCGGACATTGGCATGGCTGGTCGGCACGTGTGGATTGTGCGGGTGCATGACGAGCGAGACACCCATGGCCTCGAATGACCGGCCAGCTAGTTCTGGTCGATGCGCTGTCGCAGATGCTGGCATCGATGCACCGTGGACGTGGGAAAAGTTGACTCCCCCTTTTTCAAAGACGGCGCCATCGGTCATCACGCGTGAGCGCCCGCCGCCACCTTCTTCACGGTCCCAAGAGTCTTGGGCGAATGTGGCTTTGCCATCTGCTGCTTCGAGTTTGGCGCAGATGGAGTCTTGTAGTCCTAGCAGGTAGGATTTGATAGAGTCGATGTCGATAGAGTTGTTCATAGTTTTTTTTAAAAAGTAGCAAGTATGTAGTAGCGAGTAGCTAGCATTGAAAATCTGTATAATCAGTGAAATCTGTGGTTGGAAAATAGTGTCGAGTAGTAAGTAACTACCACTTTTTGATTTCACCTGGGTAGTCAGGATTTTTAAGTGGGAGTGTGGCCTTGGTTTCTTTGAGCCAAGCATCGAGCTTCTTGTTGAGCTCTGCGGCGATTTCAGGCTTTGAGGAATAGAGGTTTTTTTCTTCAGATGCGTCGGCTGATAGATCAAAGAGTTCTGGGGGTTTGCCTGAGTAATAACGGATGAGCTTATAGTCACCTAGACGGACGACAGAGCCCGGCGAACCACCTTGGTTGCCCCAGTGTGGGTAGTGCCAGTAGAGTGGGCGGTCATTTTGTGGTTTAAGCAGGCTTTGGCCATCGACGTGGATTTCTTCTAACAATGGTAGATCACAGGCATCGAGGGCGGTGGGGAATATGTCGGTGCCGACAAAGAATTGGTCGCTAGAGCTGCCTGGTTTGGTGGTGCCTGGGATACGGATGATTCCAGGGACTTTAGTACCACCTTCGTAGAGCCAACCTTTGCCAGTACGCATTGGGAAGTTAGATGTGGCCCACCCTTCTGATGTCGAGAGCCCGCCATTGTCTGAGGTGAATACGATAAGTGTGTCCTCGTACTTCCCTTGCTTTTTGAGGTTGTCGATGACTTTACCGACAGCTTGGTCCATGGCTTCAACCATTGCAGCGTAGATTGCGTGGTCTTGTTTGACCCGCACCTTGCGGGGGGCGTCAAAGGCCCAAACTTGTTTGTCTGTGTAGCCGAGCTTTGCAGCCTTCGCTTTGTATTTATCCACGAGATCTTTGCGGCCGATTAGTGGGGTGTGGACGGAGTAGAAGGAGAGCATCGCGAAGAAGGGCGCGTCGCTGGCATCGTTGATGAAGGTGTTAGTTTCGCTTGCGAGTCTATCGGGCAGGTGCTCGCCATCGGGGCCATCTTTGAGTCTTGAGTTGCCGTAGGGAGAAAAGTATTTCTTTCCACCATAAGGGCCACCGCGCGTCCAGCCACCTTTGTTGATGTCGAATCCGTGGTCTTCTGGCCAAGACCCTTCCTCACCTAAGTGCCATTTACCGGCAAAGAAGGTGCGGAATCCTTTGGCTTTCAGAGCTTCTGGTAGAGTGGTGAGCGCTGGGTCTAATGTTTCTAGATAGGGAGCAGGAAGGACGGGCATTTTCTTCCAGCGAGCGGGGACTTTTTTACCTGGGGCTGGGTTAAACCCGCCGAAGTAATCGGTGTTTTTAGTGCGGGCCGGGTGTCTCCCAGTCATTATCGCAGAGCGGGAGGGTGAGCAGACTGGGCATGCTGCATAGGCTTGTGTGAGTTTCAGCGAGTCCGCACACAGCTCGTCGAGATGCGGGGTATCATAGAAATCTGAACCAAAGCAGCCGAGGTCACGGCAACCTAAGTCGTCAGCAACGATGAGTAGTACGTTCTTAGGCGTTGCCAGCAAGCTGCCGCAGAGGCTAAGGGTGAGAGCGAGTGTGAATCTGAGTTTCATAGAGAAGTGAGAAGTGAGGAGTGAGGAGTGAGGAGTGAGGAGTGAGGTACTAGCGATTTTTAACGGAATGGTTGATTGGGGGCTTCGCCGTTTTCGGCGGCAAAGTTGATAGCGTCGCACATGCTCTTCATGCCTATGATGTAGAGGACGGCGCTGGCGAGGAGGCCTAAAATGCTGGTGATGACTGAAGACAAGTAGCAGATAGGCATGGCGAGAAAGGGGCCTTCCGCACCTCTTGGAGCATAGGTGAGCGAGGTGTGCTGGCGGCAGGTGTTGTTCCATTCCACCGCCCATTTATGGTAAGCGATAAACATCCAGTAAATGTTGAAAAGCGGGATGAACATGAAGCCCACGGCTTGCCCGGGAGTGATGGTGGTTTGGGTCGGTTGAAGCAGCTGCCACGCTCGGTGGACATAGACCAAGCCTAAAATGCTCCCAGCAGCGATGATGGCCCAGCCGAGCATGATGATTCCAATAGTTGAAGGAGAGAGGGAGCCAAATGGATTCACCTCGGATGCGGAGTGTTCATCAGAATCTTCCCCGATGAGGACTTCGTCGAAATCGGCGACATCCTCAGATGCGATGGGTGCTGAAGGTTCTGTCTCAGTAGATGAGGGTTCTTGAGTCTGCTCGATAGGCTCTAGCCGTTCAACAGTTTCAACTTGTTCGATTTCTTCGATTTCTTCGATTTCTTCGATTTCTTCGTATGCCGCGGTGGTGACATTTGTCATGAGACCGGTAAACATAGCAATGTAGCCGCCAATCATCAGCAGTGTGCCAATGCTGAGAAGTGAAATTAATAGACCAAAATTTGCCTTCTTCACCTTCGGCAATGGGTAGTCGCCAGCCTGATAGTTTTGGTGAGATGACGCTATTGGTGAACTGTAGGGATTATTAGTGGGAGCTGCGGTGGCTAAGGGAGGAGGGGAGTTTGGTGAGCCATTTGTTAGGGCTTGAAATTCTCCTAGCGTGTTCGCCATAACCCAGTCGGCCATGCCTTCTTTCCAGACTAGCGTGTCGGCTGGAAGTGTGGATTGTAGCATCTGCGCGAGCTCAGCCTGAGAGATCGGACCAGCTTGTTGGCCGTTGAGTGTGTAGTACCACATGGGCGGGAGTGTGGAGTGGGAAGTTAGAAGTGTGAAGGAATAAAAAAGGCGACTCGTTGCCGAGTCGCCTTTTGAAAAATTGAATGAAATAATGTGTCGCTAAGCAGCGAGGCTACGCTCGCCGTTATGTAAATAGAGGTAAGCGACGAGGAGGCTGAGCCACGCAACTGGGATGGCCCAGATCAAGCCAACGAGTAGTGCAATTACACCAGCAAGTACGATGAAGCAATTAATAATGGATAAGCCAATAATGCTCCATTTGTTGTTTCTGGTGAGTTCCGAGCTGTATTTAAGGGAGTCGATGACTCCGAGGTCTTTGTCGACGATGGCAGTTTGGTAGAACATGAACCTGGTTGCCAAATAAATGCCAGGAACGATGAAGAAAAGTAATCCGACGGCTACCATCAGTCCATAGAGGATGGATGCGCCGATGAGTCTGAGGAGTTTTGTGCCACTTTGGCTGAAGAGCTGGCCGACGTTGGCATCTTTTCCACGTAAAAGGTTGAGCCCAATGAAAGTAAGGCCAAGGCCGAGGAACATCGTGAATGCTTGATTTAAGATGCTCGCTATAGTCGATCCCACGCCAGTTTGTTGGCTCTGACTGAGGGAATGGACAAATACGTCTTGTGGTGTCATGCCGTCGGTAATAGGAGTCACCACAGATGGGCCGTCGATAGCCGTGCCCAGACCAGATAAAACACCACTAACGATAGAGGTGATGAGGATGTAGACAAACCAAGTAAGGAATATAGTACCAAAGCATGAAATGGTGGTCTTCCAGGATTTTGAAATGCAGAAACCAATGTCGAGTGGAATGGGCTCGGCTGGGATTTCATCCGTACCACTGAGTTGCGCGTTCTGGTCTACTACTGTGTTAGGTGCTGCATAGGGGTTTGCTCCGCTAGTTGGGGTAGGGGCTGGTGTGATACCAGTCGCGTAAGTTGGGGTAGCTGGGGTCGCCTCGATGTTGCGGAAGGCGTCGACATCTTGGGCGGGGAGCCAGTCGCCCATACCGTCTTTCCAGACCATTGTGTCGGAGGGAAGAGCGCCATTGAGCATCTGTGCGAGCTCAGCTTGAGAGACTGGGCCAGCTTGTTGGCCGTTGAGTGTGTAATACCACATGCGGCGGAGTGTGGAGTGGAAAGTTAGATGTGTGAATTACAAAAAGATTAGTTGAGTGTAGCGATCAAAATACTTCCCTGAAAACGCATTGAACTCGACTAGGTGTGGAAGTCGTCAGAGTATCTAGTTTCCGTTAAATATCCACCTGACTTTGAATAGATGAACTTCGTTGCAATAGACTTTGAAACCGCCACCCAATCCCGCGATAGCGCGTGTGCCGTTGGTCTTGTTACCGTAGAAAATGGAGTCGTCACTGAGTCGTATTACTCGCTGATTCGGCCACCAGAGAATCGCTACTTCTGGAGAAATGTCGAAGTCCACGGAATCCAAGCGCACGAAACCCAGCACGAGAAATCATTCGCCGAACTCTACCCAGAGTTGGAGTCGCGCCTGCAGGGGCGAACCGTGGTTGCTCACAACGCCAGCTTTGACCGCAGCGTGTTAGAAAAGTGCATGGCATCAGCCGGGCTCGATCACAGGAGCCTCGACATCTCCGACCGCTGGCAATGCACATTGCAAATTTACAAAAAGAAGGGCTACAAACCCTGCAAGCTCAGCGACTGCTGCAGCGCCCTCGACATACCACTAGACCACCACCACGCCTTGTCGGACGCCATCGGCTGCGCCCAGTTGTATTTGAGAAGGTGATTTTTTGAAACTAACTTCAGCCACTGAACTTACCCTGCAATGCATCGACTGATTTTTAACGAAGCCATCCACTCTGAGGTGATTCTTGATATGGTTGCTGGAGCGGATGAATTTGTGTGGATTGTGACAGCGGACATCAAGGACATGCACATCAAAAAGGGGAGGCGCTATGTGCCGTTCCTGAGCATGTTGGCTGATTTGGTTTCTAAAGGAGTCTCGATCAGGCTGATCCATGCCAAAGAACCTGGGCCTCGGTTCCGCAAAGATTTTGACCTCTATCCAGAGCTGATAGAGAGCCCATTATTCGAGCGAATCCTGTGCCCACGGGTGCATACCAAAGCGGTGGTGGTGGATGCAAAGAAGATGTTTGTTGGCTCAGCTAACCTGACTGGTGCCGGAATGGGGGTAAAGCATGCAGATAAAAGGAATTTCGAAGCCGGAGTCGTGACTGATGAGCCACAGATGGTAGAAGACATGATGGAGTGGGTGGACCAACTGTATCTCGGAGACTTTTGTGGACGATGCAAAATGAGGAAATTCTGCCCAGATCCAATTCGGTAGAAATTCCGATAAATTAGGTTGAGCGGATAGATCATTATCTGGGATTGAACACTGATCTTGGCCTTCAGCCAAGTGGCTCTAAGATGCCGATATCCTAGGGTTTAGGCTTCGCCATTCACCCTAGGCTTGTATGATTTTCTCCTTTGGAGAAGTCTTCTAGGACATGCGTCTAGGGTCCTCTAACACCATTTTACTTACTTGCAAATCACACAAGTAAAGTAATCTGTCTTCATCGTGGCTAATTCCTAGTCTATCTCACGTTACACGACAAAAAATCACCACTTAACTCACTGATAATAAGTGAAATAATGTGAAGTAAAGCTTGCATTCCTCAAGGGTCGCTCAAAATTGGAATGCTTAAGGACCATCTT
>Ga0233404_10000019_pt1 | contig 32472 bp, 28 predicted proteins | sample Na_oxic_2_MG_FD_179861 | JGI IMG/M metagenome (GOLD analysis project Ga0233404, IMG submission 179861) | Seawater microbial communities from Saanich Inlet, British Columbia, Canada - Na_oxic_2_MG | ecosystem: Environmental > Aquatic > Marine > Inlet | place: Canada: British Columbia | collected...
CCTGGCAGGAAGAAAACCTGCCAGGTCAAAATCAAGTTTGGACGCTGCTCTTGACCTGCCAGGTTTTGTTTTAACCTGGCAGGTCTGGTTTTAAAGTTGACTAAATTATTTGATGCACGTTCCTTAATGATTTGGAAGCTTCAAGAAATCCGATTTTTGGAAAAAATCGGATTTCTATTGATTCTAAAAAAGTTTCTTATGTAAGGGTAATTCTTTGTGGTTGCCCCGAAATTCATGTAGCCTGCTAACCATTAATCATTAACCATTAACCATTGGAGAAACTTTTATGCTAACACCGGTTATTCTATCTGGTGGGGTGGGGAGCCGATTATGGCCATTATCCCGTGAATATTACCCGAAACAATTATTAGCCTTAGTGGGTCAGCAGACTTTATTGCAAAATACGGTGACACGATTGGAAGGTTTGGCAAACCAGTCGGCACCACTGATGGTCTGTAATGAAAATCACCGCTTTTTAGTAGCGGAACAATTACGCAATATTGGGGTATCCGCAGCTCATATTATTCTGGAGCCTATCGGACGCAATACTGCACCCGCAACCGCAGTGGCAGCATTAACGGCACTATCGCATGATCCCGAAGCTTTATTATTGGTATTGCCAGCCGATCATCTTATTGCTGATGCCGCCGTATTTCGTGAAGCGGTGACTGCGGGTATCCCTTTGGCACAGGCGAATTATTTGGTGACTTTTGGGATTGTACCTAACTGTCCAGAAACGGGCTATGGTTATATTAATGCAATTGACTCTATAGAAAAAACGGCTGCTCTGTCAGTCAAACGTTTTGTCGAAAAACCGGACCTTAACACGGCACAACAGTATATAGACTCCGGCGAGTATTACTGGAATAGTGGCATGTTTTTGTTTAAGGCATCACAATATGTAAAAGAACTGGAAACTTATGCGCCAGCTATTATGAAAGCGTGTCGTGAATCTATTAATAATGCCTCAGAAGATCAAGATTTTCTTCGTTTAGACGCGGAGGTATTTAAGAGTTGCCCTAGTGATTCGATTGACTATGCGGTGATGGAAAATACTCATGCAGCAGTTGTCATACCATTAGATGCTGGGTGGAATGATGTAGGTGCTTGGTCATCATTATGGGAAGTCAGCGAACAAGATAGTGAGGGCAATGTGACTTTAGGTGATGTATTGAGCGAAAAAGTACGCGATTGCTATTTGCGGGCTGAACATCGCCTATTGGCAGCCATCGGGGTAGAAAATCTGATAATTGTGGAAACAGCCGATGCAGTGTTAGTCGCTCATAAAGATCATGTTCAGGATGTTAAACAGATCGTTTCCCGCCTCAAAGCCAATGCTCGCTGTGAAGCCGAGTTACATCGTAAAGTTTACCGTCCTTGGGGTAGTTATGAAGGTATTGACGCAGAAGCCCGTTTTCAGGTTAAGCGTATTACGGTGAATCCAGGGGGGAGTTTATCTTTACAAATGCACTATCACCGTTCTGAACATTGGGTAGTGGTAAAAGGCACGGCACGCATTACAAAAGGGGATGAAATATTCATTCTCACTGAAAACCAATCCACTTATATTTCTTTAGGGGTTAAGCACCGTCTGGAAAATCCTGGTAAATTGCCTTTAGAAATTATTGAGGTGCAATCCGGGAGTTATTTGGGTGAAGATGATATTGTTCGCTTTGAAGATGTTTATGGACGAGATGTCTTAGCATGTTCTTGAGTTTCATTAGAAATACCATTTTTTGAAAAAATGGTATTTCTGGTAATTATTAATCATTAACCATGACTCATTAACCATTATGAATGAAACAGCACTGCAAGAAAAACAAACCATTCCCCTTCTTTCCGTCAAAAATTTAAAAAAACATTTTCCTGTACGAAGTGGCGTTTTTTCACGTATTTCAGCTTGGGTTAAGGCGGTTGATGATATTTCTTTTGATGTTTATGCGGGAGAAACACTTGGATTAGTAGGTGAATCTGGTTGTGGAAAGACAACCGCTGGACGTGCTCTGCTTCGCCTGATTGAGCCGACAAACGGAACGGTGCATTTTGAAAGTAAAAACTTATTAAAGATGGAAAATGCGGAAATGCGCTTGATGCGTCGCCAAATGCAAATTATTTTTCAAGATCCGTATAGCTCCCTAAATCCACGTATGACCATAGGTAATATTGTGGGAGAGGCGATTAAAGTCCATGGAATTGTCAAAACCAGGGCGGATTTAGAACAGTACCTTGGAAAACTACTTGATAAAGTTGGCTTATCTCCATCATATCGCTCACGTTATCCGCATGAATTTTCAGGAGGACAACGCCAACGCATCGGCATTGCACGAGCATTAGCACTTAACCCAAAATTCATTGTTTGCGATGAGGCAGTGTCAGCACTTGATGTATCTATCCAGGCACAAATTATTAACCTTTTGCGTGATCTTCAGACAGAATATCACTTAGCCTATTTGTTTATTTCACACGATCTCAACGTTGTACAGCATATTGCTAATCGGGTTGCAGTGATGTATTTAGGAAAAATAGTAGAAATTGCCCAGGTAAATAAGCTATTTAAATATCCAAAGCATCCCTATACACAAGCCCTGATGACGGCTAATCCTATCCCCGATCCTGATATAGTACATAACGTAAAACTATTAGAAGGTGATGTTCCATCACCACTGAATCCCCCAGCCGGCTGTCATTTTCATACACGCTGCCCTGATGTGATGGAAAAATGCAAGCACATTAAACCGCCACAGGTTGAAATAGACAAAGATCATATTGTTTGGTGTCATTTGGTGAATGGTTAATGTTTAGGAACGTGCATGAAATAACCTCGTCAAGTCAAAGTCAAAACCAGACCTGCCAGGTTAAAACCAAACCTGGCAGGTCAAAGGCAGCGACCCAGCCCTGGTTTTGACTTTGGTTTTGACCTGGCAGGTTTGGTTTTAACCTGCCAGGTCTGGTTTTAACCTGCCAGGTCTGGTTTTGAAGTTGACTAAGTTATTTCATGCACGTTCCTTAATGTTTAGTACAAATTAATAAAAAGAAATCCGATTTTTGAAAAAAATCGGATTTCTAACACACTAAAACTAAATAATTACAACCATTAACCATTAACCATCAATTTTGCCCTTAATTTTCGTCATCACGCTCTTTAATGACGTTGTAACAGGGAACGCTTCTTTTAAGGGCGTAGAACGATTTCGACTAATGCGTCTAGCATCAACTTCTAAATCAGCTTGATTCCAAGAATATTCATTGTTGAAGGTAAACCAAAGTTCTTGGTAACAACCATTGTAACCACCCTCTTTAGCAAGCGGTTTGTGTTCTGGTGCCATATCAGAATCTTCATAATAACACCAATCTATTACAATCCAGCTCTGAGTTCCCCCTCTTCTATCTGCCAGGTAAATACAATAACAGTGCCCTCCCTGCGGTGCTGTTGGTGATTCCTGGACATAACCAGCACAAACTTTAACCCGATAAGCCGGAACACCTGCTTGAATCATTAAACTCGCCATTAAAATGGCACCATCTTCACAATCACCTATCCCGGATTGTAAAGTTTCAAAAGGAAACTGCCAAAATTCAGGGCATTCACTCGCTTCTTCATCCCCAACATAATCAAGGAATTTCACCACAAATTTTTGAATCGCGTGTACTGTGGCATTGTGAGTATTCCTTTTTAATTTATAATCGTGAATGATTTCGGCGAGAATCGCGTCGTTAACGGTTATAAAGTCTTTGACATCACAAACAATTCTTTCAGAACTACCTCTTAAGGCTCTACCACTATAAGTAATCGGTGCATGTCGCCATTTGTTATCCCAATAATAAGCATCTCTAATCATATTGCTCGTTCCTAATTGGTAAGTGAAACTTAAAATTGTATTCTACCTAATGACTGGGAGCAAGTATTTTTAGATATGTCATTCCTAAAAAGTCAATTTCTTCTCCACATCTTAATTTTCCATTCCCACTAAAATAAATCAGCAAATTTAATTGGCGTATATATTGCAAACAAAAGTGATATACGAAATGTCAGTGTATTCAACAAAAATTTTCAGAATTAATAATTTAATTCTAATTTTAATTATTTTATTCCAGAAAAATGCGATTTAAAAATGATAATTAAAATTAATATTAAAAATATTAATGGTAATGCGAATTAAGAGTTGAAATTTGTGTATCTACTAAAAACAATGCCTAAGAAAACCAACCCAGGGCATCGCCCAATATTACAAATTTTAACCATAAGATTTTAAAAGGATTTCTCAACCCTTAATTCGCATTGGTAGGTAAATCAATCAATAAAAAAGGTGAGGATTAGAAATGTTGAAAAAGCTCATTGGAAAAATTGTGGTAGCTCTGATCAGGGCCCTAATCAGAGCATTTTTTGGAACGTTGGTTGGCGTTGCACTGGTTGGCTTTATTGTCATAATGTTGTTATTCTTTGGGATTTTAATGCCTGATGTGCAAAGTCAAATGATGATTATTGAAATTGTCGGTTTACTACTTGTTGGAGCCGTTATTGGTGCGGTTGTTGGTTTTTTTGATATGTTAGATTTTGGTTCTAGGGTATCGGATCAACGTAAACGTGAAGATAGTCTAGAAAACAATATGCGTAATCACAACACTAATCGACAAAAAGGTCCCTAAATTTTTTACCACTTCTATTTTCTGCCAATCTAAATCTACTTAATTAGTGTCCATCCAGTTATAGCTGTTCAGATAAAGATTTTGGCCTAAAGACCTGTCAGGTTTCTAAAACCTGACAGGTCTGATAGCTTTGACTTTTCTGAAAGTCTATAGTTAAAGGCAAACACGCAAGTCTGCTCCAAACCTCAGCGTATTCAATGACTGTAGGGGCGAACCTGCGTGTTCGCCCTGGCTTAACTTTAAAAATCAATATTCTCTGGAATCAAACAAAACATTTCATAAAGTTGACAAAATAAACTTAAATACAGTATCGTAATGATCAATGCTTAATGATTAATAGTAGTAATGGTGGGTTGTAACGAAGTTCCTACCCACCCTACCTCTAAATTTTGATAAGATACGATTAATACTTAAATTAACAACAGAATTGTGATATTGATACAGCTGTAAAAAAATTATGGATAACCTTATTAGCCAGGGTGCTGCCTGGGCAAAACTAAAAACTCATCAACAATATTTAGCACCCGTCCATCTGCGGGAACTATTTGCTTTAGATAGTCAACGATTTGAACATTTTTCTATCGAAGCCTGTGGTTTATTCCTGGATTATTCTAAAAATCGTTTAACGAGTGATACCCTTGCTTTATTGCAACAGTTAGCGACTGAGGCAAACTTAGCTGATTGGATTACTCGAATGTTTCAAGGTGAAAAGATCAATAACACGGAACAACGCGCCGCTTTGCATATTGCCCTACGTAATCGTTCTAATCGCCCAATTAGGGTAGATGGCAAAGATGTCATGTACGATGTCAATGTCGTGTTAGCAAAAATGCGCCTGTTTAGTGATGCCGTGCGTGATGGAAAGTGGCGTGGTTATACAGGTAAACCTATTGAATCTATCGTGAATATTGGTATTGGCGGCTCTGATTTAGGACCAGCGATGGTAACCAGGGCACTAAAGACTTACCAGCATCCACGTTTACAAAGTTATTTTGTTTCCAACGTAGATAGCACACATTTAAGCGAAACTTTAGCCAAACTTGATCCGGAAACCAGTTTATTTATTATCGCATCAAAAACGTTTACCACCCAAGAAACTATGTTGAACGCACGAAGTGCTAGACAATGGCTGATAAATAAATTAGGCGATGATAAAGCAGTGGCTAAACATTTCGTTGCCGTTAGCACTGCAACACAAGAAGTTACTGAATTTGGCATTGATTCAGCACATCAGTTTGAATTTTGGGATTGGGTAGGGGGGCGTTATTCGCTGTGGTCTGCTATCGGCTTACCCATTGCGCTAATGATAGGGTCTGATAATTTTGAACAGTTACTAGATGGAGCGCACGAGTTAGATAAACATTTTGAAACCGCTCCGCTATCTAAAAATTTGCCTGTGTTAATGGGATTAATTGATGTGTGGTATAGTAGTTTTTGGGGTGCCACTACCCAGACAATACTGCCTTATGATTACACTTTAGCACTTTTTCCCGCCTATTTACAACAATTAGTAATGGAAAGTTTGGGTAAGTGCGTCACTCGTGAAGGAAATCGGGTTGATTATCCAACGTGTCCCATTATTTGGGGTGCGCCTGGGAATAATGGTCAACATGCGTTTTATCAGCTTTTGCATCAAGGTACCCATTTAGTGCCAGCAGATTTCATTATTGCGCTTGACAGTCAACATGATTTACCGGGACATCAAGAGGCTGTATTATCTAATGCACTGGCGCAAACTCATGCTTTGATGATGGGTAGAAATATAGAAAACACACGGGCTGCACTTGAAATCTTCCCAAATACCTTTTTGCAAAAGGGGGAAGAATCTGACAAATTGCCCCACCGCGTTTTTCCTGGCAACCAACCGACTAATACGCTGCTTTATAAAAAACTAACGCCGGCGGTTTTAGGTAAGTTAATTGCCCTGTACGAGCATAAGGTGTTTGTGCAAAGCGTTTGTTTGGGTATCAATCCTTTTGATCAGTGGGGGGTAGAGCTTGGTAAACAAGTGGCAAGTACTTTATTACCTACTCTTCAAACTGAACAAGAAAAAACGGTTGACCTCGGATACGATTCTTCTACTGAGGGTTTACTTAATTACATAAAAACTTATCGTAGTCGTTGAAATATGCTACCATATCAAAATGGTTAGTATTAAGTAGGTACGCATAAATATTTTAACATTTTCAGTAAGGCTCCCTGCGTGTTTTGGCTGCCCACCAGCCGCAGCAAAGGCGTTGCACGAAAACCACCTTGCCCACCCTACAAAATGTTAATAAACTTTTGTGTACCTACTTAATATAGTTATCCAGAAAAGTTTTGTCCCGACTAAAGACCTGACAGGTTTTGGAAACCTGTCAGGTCTCGGTTAGAATTTATCTGGACATCTATAGAGACTTATTATTGTTATTTAAAGTGATTTATAAAGTTTATTGTTCATCAGGCTCTGTTTAGACCAGGAAACTGGGACCTTGTGAAAATAATCCATTGAACAAACTTCTACAATCCGTATAGACTGAACACATTTGAAATCGGTGATATTATAAACCAAGTTTTTTCGTATAATAAACCACTAGATTTTAGCTAGAATGACGCTTTAGAAGCTCATGACTTTTGAAAATATAAAAGAAATACCATTTTTCCAAAAAATGGTATTTCTGTACCTTAAGTTGGTAACTTGAGCAACGGCATGATTTTTTAGGGTATAAATACCATTTTTAAAAAAAATGGTAACTACTCAGGGTCCCGTAAAGGATTGCCCTGAGTAGTGACAAAAAATGGTATTTCTGTACCTTAAGTTGGCAACTTGGGCAATGGTAGGTTATAACTGAACAGCGGATTGAGGATACATTTTTTTTTACATTAAGGAGTCAGGATTTAATAAATCCAAAACTTGAATTGTCAAACCTGACAGGTTTTGAAAACCTGTCAGGTTTAGTTTTCGAGGTTTGAGTTTTCTTCAAAAAACTCAAACCTCGAAAGTATTTTATTAAATCCACATTCCTAAACGATTATTAAAATATGGATGTTCAAAAAAAATAATTTAAGGAACGAAGTTTCACACGCTTATACCTGTCAGGTGAGATTTGACAGATTTTGGTTATTTACCTGAAAATCTATAGTTTGCAACTTTATTAATTTTATTGTTATGTTCAAAGCACTTACCAATTCGGTGATATTGTTTTTTCTAGTCATTACAAACATGACTTTATTTATTTGGTGTGTGAATCAGCTTGAATTGGGAGCGTCCCCAGCTAAAAGAACACTGTTTGTAGAAGTACAGGCAAAAGCGAGTATCTCTGCACAAAAATCCGTTCAGCGCATTGAGGCAGTTACTCAAAGACCTATTCTTAATCATTCAACCCGTACTCCCTACGCCATACAGCAAGATAAACCGAGTCAGCAGATAGTTCTACAATTTAAGTCTGAGCATATCCGTCTTGATAAAACGGAACAGGTTAAGCTGGAAAATAGCTTGCAAAGTTGGGATATCAAAACTTTCCATTCGGCAAAAATATTTTCCGGTGCGACACTTTCTAAAAAAAATGGTCAGCTTCCACAACTCGCTAAATTGCGCGTTCAATCCGTTGCGCGGATGATTTACCCTTATACTCAAACGGTGAAGATGTACTATCATTCTTCTATTGAGAAAGATAAAGTCGTGGTAAAAATTTTTAGTCCCCAAAAATGATAGGAAAAAGGAAAAATACATCATGCCTATTTATGAATATGCTTGTACTGAGTGTGAGCATAAGTTAGAAGTTTTACAAAAGATGAATGATCTGCCTTTAGAACAATGTCCAGCTTGTGGTCAAAGCACTCTAAAAAAACTTATTTCGGCGGCGGCTTTTCATCTCAAAGGTACCGGTTGGTATGAAACGGATTTCAAGGGTACTAAAAAACCCGAAAAATCTGATGAAAAAGAAAAAAACGATGCCTCACCAAAAAAGGAAAAAGCTAATACCTCACCCGCACCGACTGGTGGAAGCGACGCGAGTTCAAGCACTGATAACTGATAACTGAATAAGGAAAATTATGCGTACCCACTATTGTGGACATTTGAATGAATCTTTAATAGGTGAAACAGTCACTTTATGCGGCTGGGTGCATCATCGCCGTGATCATGGCGGTGTCATTTTTATCGACTTGCGTGATCGTGAAGGTTTGGTTCAAATCGTTATTGATCCAGAAATGGTTGAAGCTTTTGCGCTGGCTGAACAAGTGCGAACCGAATTTGTATTACGCATTCAAGGCACAGTACGTCATCGACCCACCGGTACCGAAAATCCGACATTAGCCACTGGGCAAGTGGAAGTCGTTAGTCAGCTAATTGATATTTTAAATGCCGCTGAAACGCCCCCGTTTCAGTTAGATGAAACTCATCTTAGCGAAGAAATTCGATTACGCTATCGTTATATTGATTTGCGTCGTCCCCAGATGTTGGCGCGTATTCAATTACGGGCGAAAATAAACGCATTCTTGCGTCACTTTTTAGATGAACAGGGCTTTTTAGAAATAGAAACGCCCATGCTGACCAAAGCAACCCCCGAAGGCGCACGCGATTATTTAGTGCCCAGTCGCACCCATTCCGGACAGTTTTTTGCTCTGCCACAATCACCACAACTATTTAAGCAATTGCTGATGATGTCTGGTATGGAGCGTTATTATCAAATTGTACGCTGTTTTCGTGATGAGGATCTAAGGGCAGATCGACAACCAGAATTTACCCAACTAGATATTGAAATGTCCTTTGTCGATGAAACCGTCATTAAAAATTTGATGGAATCTATGATACGTCGGCTGTTTAAAGAAATGCTTAATGAATCGTTGCCCGATCCGTTCCCAAGCATGAGCTATCACGAGGCTATGCAGCGCTATGGAACAGATAAGCCTGATTTGCGCGTCCCCTTGGAAATCACTGAAATCAGCGATTTAATGACCGAGGTTAAATTTAAAGTTTTTGCTAATCCAGCCAATGATCCTGAAGGGCGTGTTGCAGCCCTTTATGTGCCTAACGGTAAAACATTATCTCGTAAACAAATTGACGACTATACCGGTTTTGTGGGAAATTATGGTGCCAAAGGTTTAGCCTATATTAAGGTGAATGATATAACCAAAGGGCGCGACGGTTTACAATCTCCCATTCTCAAATTTTTACCGGATAATGCCATTGAGGCACTTTTAAAACGCACCAAGGCAACTTCGGGCAGTTTGATTTTCTTTGGGGCGGATAAAGCTAAAATTGTTAATGAAGCATTAGGTGCGTTACGTTTAAAAATCGGCACCGATATGAAATTAGCCAAAAAGGGCTGGAAACCTTTGTGGATAGTGGATTATCCTATGTTTGAATGGGACGAAACGGAAAAACGTTGGACACCCTTACACCATCCTTTCACGGCACCGAATGAATCAGACATTGAAAACCTTGAAGCCAATTTGGGTAGCTGTTTATCGCGGGCTTATGATATGGTTTTGAATGGTGAAGAAATTGGTGGCGGCTCAATTCGTATTCATCGTCCCGATATGCAGTCGGCTGTCTTTCGGATGCTGGGTATTGGTGAAGAAGAGGCGCATGAAAAATTTGGCTTTTTGCTTGAAGCACTGAAATATGGTTGTCCACCTCACGGGGGTATTGCTTTTGGTTTAGATCGTTTAGTGATGCTCATGAGCGGTGCAAGTTCTATTCGTGATGTCATTGCCTTTCCCAAAACACAAACCGCGAGTTGTTTACTCACTTCTGCCCCCTCTCAAGCGAGTCAAACGCAATTACAAGAATTGCATATTCGTTTGCGGACACCCCAATCGACTAAAAAGGAATAGCAATGCCATTAAATTAAGGGCAGACACACAGGTCTGCCTACAAAATTCCACGTATTTAGGGGCTGTAGGGGCGAACCTGCGTGTTCGCCCGGCAGTGAGGGGCGAACATAAGTGTTCGCCCTATTTTGCTGGTGCAGGTTTGCAAGCTGCTCCGTCACTTTATTCCTTCCTTAAAAAAATCGAACGAGAAAAAACATTTCGGACAGAGTTGCAAATTCCATCCAGCACAAAAAAATACTTTTTCGTACATAATTGCCATTTTTAATTATAAATAAATTCACATTCTAAACCTGACAGGTCTCGAATACCTGTCAGGTTTTTGGAAGTTATTTTTCTGAATATCTATATATTAAAATCACTTGCCGTTAATTGTTCATTTACCGCCCAATAAGCTTGTTTGATGCGATGCATTTGATGTTTTGTATTTCGCACCATAATTTTGAATCAAAGAGCGAACTTTTTCTCTGCTTTCTTCAGGTAAAGTTTCCACCATCCAGTAAAACCATTCTTGCTTGCTATGAAACCCTTTTTTCTTGGAAAGTTGTGGATGCACTCATTTTTGCCTAAATATATTATCTAAAGTGTTTGCCGATTAAAATACTATAAAAAAGGGCAGGCTCAATTTAATTTTTAATCTTGGATTTTTATACAAATTGTAATGTTTAAAAAACAATTTTACCCTGGTCCCTTTAATTTTGCAAATATGAACAAGGCTCAAGTGACTGAGTTTGTGACTAAAAATACCGATAAATCTGAAAAAACTTTGCGGCTGTTGATTTTTAATCAGATTGAAGCGCAACCCCGTTTTTTGGATTTTATACCGTGCCTTTATATGCGTTGATGTTGGTGCAGGTTGTTAGAAAAGAAAAATCCAGAAGTGCTTCCCATTCCTGAAACAACTTAATTATTTTTGACTTGGATAAATATTATGACAATAGATATAGAACCAATTAAAACAAAACTACTCGACAAACATCAATTAAATTTTAACCATTTTCAGGATGCCAATTTTGAAGAAGTCGTTGATTTGTTTTTACAAGTTTTACAAAACAGAAATTTAACGCTTGTTATTCAAGGGTTACACCATTTTTATGTCGAACGCCATATAGATACCTTTATGGATGCGCGTGAAAATATTGCGACTCACTTTGAAAAATATTTTAAAATACTTGTTGAGATGAGCAATGAAGTTCATAATATTTCAGCACTCGCTTCCTGTTTCAAACATTTTTTTTCTAAACATGCTACCCATTTAGCAAAAGTAGAAAAAGACAATTTTTTTAATACCGATAAAAACAATCAATGGAAAAAATCTCCTCATTATTTTCAGAATATTTTGCATTTTGGTGAAGAATTGAAAACGATTTATGAACTCAGAAATGCTTTAGCACATAGCAATGCAACCATTAAATATCAAGATGGCGCAGAACCAAAAAGAATTGATGATGAATGTCACTTCTGTTTTGATATAAAAGCATCTGTTAATGCTTACTTATTCGTGACTTATAAATACGCACCTCAACTCAAATCATTTTTTGAAAAGCAAGCAGAACCAGATATGACACCTTATCTCAAATCTGTGCAATCAGAATTTGATGAAGGGCAAAGTCATTTTATTCATATTAAAGGAAAGTTTGAAGACATTATCCATGCAAAAACCATTAAGGATATTGAAGTGCTTTCATTAGATATTGATGAAGACACGGTTGAGAATCTGAGACGGGCAGTTAAAGGAAAAGGCATTCGGAAAATGGTAGTCGTCGGTAATGCAGGTATGGGCAAAACAACGACGACACAATATTTGGCTTCATCTGATGCCGAAATACTTTTAAATAGATATGACAAGTTAAGCATGGGAAACCCATTACCCATTTACATCGAACTGAAAAATTTTAAAGATGAAGAAAGGCAAGAAACTACCGTATCTCTTCATGATTTAATTCTCGAAAAAGTGAATAAATCTCTTCAAATTCCTGTAGAAGAGACTCAAAAGATTAACCAATTGCGAATTTACCTAGAAAAATTATTACGAGAAGGTAAAATCACGCTTTTTTTAGATGGTATGAATGAAATACCTAAAGATTTCAAGGAAAGTAAAAGGAATGCGATTGATAAATTTATGGAAGACTATGAAAAAGTTTTCTATTTATTAACCAGTAGGAAGGAAGATTATAGCAGTGGTTTTTTTAGTCAGATACCGACTTTTGAATTGCAAAAAATGAATCTAAAGCAGATAAAACTGTTTTTAGATAAAAATGCAAATGATGAAGCAGTACGTCACCATATTTTTAAAGCCGTTCAAGAAAGTGCCATATTAGCACAGTTTGTTGGTGTGCCTTTTGTTTTATTGGTATTGATTCAAGTGGTTGCAGAAAATGGAGAAATTCCGAATTCTTATTCTAAAATTATTGGTGCATTTATAAATAACCTTTACCATTGGCAACAAAGGCAAGATAAAGCGTTTGATGACACGACGCTGGATAACACCCATTTTCTATTATGTCATCTGGCGACTCAAGTTAAACAAAAATATGATGCCAATCCAGATATATCATTTAAACAAGTACTTGATATTTTTAAACAACGAAAGGAAGATTATGAACTCGCCATTGATTTGCATTATGTACTAAAAATCGCTGTCGATTTGAATATTTTGGTGAAAAAAGATAAAAAGTATACTTTCGTTCATCAGTTATTTGCGGAATATTACGTTCAAGAAGAATTGGAGTTGTGAAATGATAAAAATTACGACTGAAATGCTACACAATCCACGTTGGTATGAAACCATTATGCTGAAATCAGGCAACTTGGATGGTGATGAAAGAATCAGCTTTATAGATAAAATTAGTGAACAGAATTTATACTTGGCAGCCAAATGTAAAAATTCTTCCTTTGAGCAAGAACCAATTTTGGTTAAGAGGCTACTGCAAAAAGCAAGAAAAGAAACAGAGGATATAAATGATGCTAAAAACGCTGCCCAAGGCATTTTAACTTTAGCCGAATTTGCCTGTGAAAAAGAGATCGTTAAATTAACAATTAATTTGGCGTTTGAAAAGTTATTTGCTATTTACGAAGTTATTGATCATTTTGGTTTAAAACCACCTATGATTCTGTCTGATTTACTGGTTTTGAAAACGCCAATGTATAACTATGATTATAGTTATGAATTGACTTATGATTATGAACAAGAAATAGATATATCTGAAGAGGAGAATGAAGGAGAAATAGATGAGATAGGTGAGTACAAAGAAAATGAAATACTGAAACGTGTTTATCATATGACACGTCATCATATTCCAAACTTTCAAAAGATATTTTCTTTAGTCAAACAGATAATATATGAAGATAAAACGTTTAAACTCAATTTTAACGCTTATAATATCTTAATCAACAAAGCCCAAACCTATCAGCAAGGCTTTGACTTGTTTGAGGAAATGAAAAAAGCCGGGTTGACACCTAATGAAATTTCTTATGATACCTTAATCAACAAAGCCCAAACTTATCAGCAAGGCTTTGATTTGTTTGAGGAAATGAAAAAAGCCGGGTTGACACCTAATGAAATTTCTTATTCAACCTTAATCAACAAAGCCCAAACTTATCAGCAAGGCTTTGATTTGTTTGAGGAAATGAAAAAAGCCGGGTTGACTCCTAATGAAATTTCTTATGATACCTTAATCAACAAAGCCCAAACTTATCAGCAAGGCTTTGATTTGTTTGAGGAAATGAAAAAAGCCGGGTTGACTCCTAATGAAATTACTTATTCAATCTTAATCAACAAAGCTGAAACCTATCAGCAAGGCTTTGATTTGTTTGAGGAAATGAAAACAGCCGGGTTGACTCCTAATGAAATTTCTTACAATACCTTAATCAACAAAGCCCAAACTTATCAGCAAGGCTTTGACTTGTTTGAGGAAATGAAAAAAGCCGGGTTGAAACCTGATTTTTTCACTTTTAACACCCTACTCAGAAAAGCCACCCAACATCAACAACCACTGCCCGTCTTTTTAAATTTATTAGATGAAATGATCCACTTAAAAATCAAACCACAAGTGGGCGGTATCAACAAAAGGGGTAAAAAAATCCATCCCTACACCGTTTTTGCCGTACAAAATAAACTCCGCCAAAACCAAAAACCCTACAAAGAGTGGGTATTAAAACAACGTGAACCACTCGAAAAAGCACCCCGATGGTTACAAACGGCTTGGGAAGAATTTTTTAGACAAACGGTGAAGGATTGAAATGAATATATCTCTCGTTATCTCTCGTTCCCAAACTCTGTTTGGGAATGCCTTCCACAACGCTCCGCGTTGTCTTTTTCTTGTTCCCAAACGGCAATAAGGACAATTAATGGTGCGTCGGACGCACCGTATCGCATTTAACAAGAAAAAAGGGGCTAGGCTCAATTTAATTTTTAATCTTGGATTTTTATACAAATTGTAATGTTTAAAAAACAATTCTACCCTGCCCTTTAATTTTTTATGAATAAAATGGAGGACTTCAAGTACTAAACATGAATATTTTTCAAAATTCGGTATTAAATAAGTATTTAAAAACACAAGATGAAAAGAAGATTGATGAAGCATATTCTCAATTTGCTACCTATTTTCATCATGCTGAAATACAACAGAATATTAGAAATTCAAAGGAAGAACAATTTCAGGAGGGATTTTTAAGGGCACTCTTTGTTAAGATTTTAGGATATTCTCTTAATCCGCAGCCGAATTTTAACCTGACGACAGAACTTAAAAATGAAAAAGGGGCAAAAAAAACTGATGGTGCTATTCTGAAAAATGGTAAAGCATTAGCCGTAATAGAATTAAAAGGAACAGATACCAAAGATTTAGACAAAGTAAATAATCAGGCATTTAATTACAAAAACAATCGGTAGTCCTGAATAAAGCGAGCGTAGGGTGGGTAGAGTGAAAACGAAACCCACCACAACAAAGTAATTATCTCATTCAACAAGGATTAATGGGGGGATAGCATAGCTCTATCCACCAAATTGGTATCAACCGGTATCAAAACGAAATGGTGGGTTTCACTGTCGTTCTACCCACCTTACGCTCGCTCAATTATTATTGCCCATGCTAACTGTCGTGCTTATAACACCGCTAAAGCGTTACCTCTATTCATTCCTGAGTTGAGAAGGCGCGGTTATCAATTTGTGACGGTGTCGGAATTATTAAAATCAGGAAAAGTTATCACGGCTAAAACTTGCTATGAATTAAAACCGGGAGATAATAAAAAATATGATAGGTTATTTGGTAAAGGTACGGAGTAATCAAATCGCGGGGAAAAGGGTTCATGCTCAATAGGAGCAACAAATATTTTTAACATGGGATACTTAAAAGTAAATAATATGGCGACTCAGATAAACAATGAAGCAAAACAACGGGGCTATTTAGAAAAAGTGGGACAATTTTACCGTCAAGTGCAAGACTGGATACAGAATGATTTTGACTTTGTTATGGAAAATAGTTCCATCTTAGATACCATCGGTACTTATCAGGTTGAGGTATTATCCATTTGTCGAAAAAAGACACCTGACCCCACTTTAGCTGACTTATTTCCTCAAGGTATAGCGGTTTTTATGGGAGAAGGCTTGATTGAAATGAAAGGCATTTTTGGTACCGAGTGGATTATTTATATGTTGAAAGATGGCATTATCATTGACAATGAGCATGATAAAGTGATGCATATTTATAAAGGTATTGAGAAAGATGGTTGGTACTGGTTAGAAGAAAGCGAAGAAACTAAACCACTTATGATGAACAAAGCATTATTTTTTAACTTACTGAGTTTGGTGAGCGATTATGATTCCTAGTGTATTATCTAACCCGTTACCAGCAATGTGGGAAGCTTTTGAAACCTCAGAAAGTGCTTTGAAAGTGGCGAGGAAAACAATCCGCCAACCTCAAAGCCAAAAGGCTGATTGCCAAGATGAATTATTCAAATATCAACGTCGTTTACTGAACAAAACGACTCTTTTTCCTATACCGGCTAATGCGGAATTTTTAATCACGGATTGTCAAACAGAAAGTCAAGATTTGTTCATTCTGGGCTTATGGGCAACTTCTGAACGGTTTATTAGAAAATATTTACAGCAAAAAAGTATTGTTATACAGCAATATGTTCAACCGCCAACATTGGGCAATTCTTTTTACCAATATCTTTATAAAGAAATAGAATATTGGAAACCAACAGATATTTTAGATTTTTTAAAGGAGAGTTTATTCACAACGCAAAACGATAAAAATCTTATTGGCTTAGCCAAACAAATTTTAGTTTATCGAGATTGGGTTGCACACGGTAAAAATCCTCATAAACTGCCTTCTGCTACCCATCTTAAGCCTAAACAAGCTTATGATACGTTAAATAAAATCATTAATATTTTATTACAGCACTATCCATAGTTTTTTTTGTAGGGTGGGCAAGGGTTTCTTCAATGCCATTAAGTTAAGGAATGTTTATTGGAATCCAAACCGTAAGTAATGGATTATGTCGTTTATAATTAAAGAACTTCCAAATCTAAAGGTTTGGACTCCAAGGCTTAACTTAATGGCAGTGAAGGGTTTCTTGTCCACCGCTTCTCGTTAGGGTAAAATTCCAATCCCCCCTTTTCCAAATCAACTTAAAGCCTCAAGTCGTTTGACTAGTTGCTCTTTTTTATGGCAACTTCGTTTAGAATGAAACGAGAACAACGTTGATGATTTGATGATATTTCAATGAAGGGATTGTTCAAGTGGTTGGTTATTGCTTTAATTTGTTATACTGAGTTTCGGGTTGAAGTTCGCCCACGAATGAAAATCCGTGATCTTATGATGTATGGATTGATGGTGCGTATAGCAAGCGTAGGGCGAAATGTTTGAAGCATCATTTGTCAGTTCAACCAACGCGCAATTGCACTCACTGATAACTGATATGGGCAACAGATTGCCCTTACAACTGATAACAAAAAATGACTTACCTCAAAACTATTTACGTTTACAATTGCTATGCCTCGCAAAATTTTGACATAGATTTTTCACCTAAAGCCGGTGAATCTTTTCGACATTTAATTGTAACGGGCAAAAATGGTAGTGGGAAAACAACCTTGTTAAATGCCCTTGATAATGCCCTTTTGGAAAAATCTGGCACCAATGAACCAAAAGTTGACGTGATGTTGACAGATGACAATGGTTGGTGTCTAAAAGATTTTTTAAAAGAGGGCTTATACGACTATTTCAAGGTAGAAAGAGACACCACAGCTTTAAAAGTCAAGGGTCCAAAAAAAATTGATTGGACTGATTTAGTTGTCCAAGAACCACTCAGTCAATTGATTGTTCAATTTTTAGTGAATAAAAAAACCGAACAAGCTTATGCTTATCAAGATAGTGACCAAAACACAGTACAACAAATTGAACAATGGTTTAATCAATTTGAGCAACAATTAAAATTTTTATTTGATGAGATAGCACTTCAATTAGAATTTAACCGTCAAGAATTTAATTTTTACCTTCAACTACCAGGGCAAGCGCATTTTGATTTTAATCAATTGTCTCATGGTTATGCACAAGTGATTTCCATTATTGCAGAAATTTTGATAGCCATTGAGAGCGGAAAGTCGTTTTCAGATAATCCGTCAGGTATTATCTTAATTGACGAAATAGAAAACCATCTTCACTTAGAACTACAAGAGAAAATCTTACCGTTTCTGACAACGACTTTTCCAAAGCTTCAATTCATTGTTGCCACCCATTCACCCGCGGTGATTGCCAGTATTAACAATACCACCGTTTATGATTTAAGTACACACCGCACAGTGAATGAAATATTAACAGGTATTCCTTATCATGTGCTGATGAAAAGCCATTTTGGCATTGAGTCTGAATATTCACGAGTTGCCACCGAGAAGTTAAAAAGGGCTAAAGAATTAATCCAGAAAGGTGAAAAACGCACAGAAGCAGATGATGAAAAACTGCGACACACGCAACAAGAATTGGATGAATTATCACCAGATTTATCTTTGGATATTCTTCTCGAACTGGAACGTCAAAAACACCAATGATAAAAATTGACAGAAATCAAATTACAGCACCGTGCATTGGTAAAAATTACCGTACCCCAGAGGTGTTAAAAGCACTAGGGAAAATATTTTATAACAAATGCTATTTATGCGAGATTAAAAAAGACCGCCCTGATAACTTTGAAATAGACCATTTGATTCCTGTCAGTAAGAAAGAGGCATTGAAATACGAATGGCGCAATTTGTATTTATGTTGTACTGAATGTAATGGATATAAAAGTGATGAGTTTACCAACATTCTTGATCCATGTCAGGATGAGGTTGAAATCGATATCATTTATGAATTAATGCCAATTGACCATAATCCCCGTTTTTATTCCTCAAACCCACAAAATAAAACCATTAACAACACTGTGGCTTTGTTAGAAAAAGTACATAATGGGGATGATGTCAAATCTATTAACAAGACTGCTTCACTCAGAAATGCTATTGATCGTCGAGCTAAACAGCTTATGCAAGCCATGTTAAATTTTTTTCGTGCTAAGGAGGATGAATTAGCCAAACAAAAATCGCTCAGAGAAATTAAAGAGATAGTCAGTCGATATTCGCCCTATACTATGCTCATGCGTTCCTTAGCAAAAGAATACCACTTTGAGAATTTATTTGACTAGGATTTATGGCATAGTTCAATTTAAGGTAGCCAATATATAGTTTGTCAGATAAATAATTACGCACGTTAAACCTGTCAGGTCTCGAATACCTGACAGGTTTTTGGAAGTTATTTACCTGAACATCTATAGGATAAAACCATAACCCGTTCAAGAAATCCGATTTTTGGAAAAAATCGGATTTCTATCTGAAAAAAAACTTATGCGTACATACTTACTATGAACTGAAACAGGGGGATAATAAAAAATATGACGGGTTATTTGGTAAAGGTACGGAGTAATCAAATGGCTTATTCTATTTTTACCCATTCTAATTACACACTTCGTTTATGCCAGTAAACGTAGGGTGGAAAAAAGGAAAAAGGGGCCAGGCTCAATTTAATTTTTAATCTTGGATTTTTATACAAATTGTAATGTTAAAAAAACAATTCGACCCTGGCCCTTTAATTTTGCTGGTAAGAGTGCGCCAAGCGAAAAGCTGAAGCTTTGGACTCCACCCGACAAAATAAGGTTGACAGAGTATTAGGAGGTTAAATATGAGATGGAAAAGAGATTGGCCAGAGAGACAACCAAGACCAAAGGTAAAAAAACTATCCGTTGAGGAGAAAGGGAAAATTTTAGCAAGTCTGGATAATTGTATAAAATCTTCTCCCGTTCTGACTGCCCTCAATTATCAGGTTAGAAGTTTAAGAGGTAGGTTCTACTATGAACAAGTTTTTCCTGATTCTGATGTTGAGATTGTAGGTAGAGTGACACCACTTGTAACCCCAAAAGATAACTTTCTCCTTGAAGTTGAGTTTAATACTTGGAAAGAAATTGCGAAAGGTAAAATTAGAACCATAACCAATGCGCTTTCCAGAGACAAAAGTGGAAATTTTCATGGTCTAGGCCTATTAGATAAAAGTATACGCTTAGCCAAGAAAAAAGGTTTGGATAATCTCGAAATTGTAAAAAAGGACATGATGTCTTTTTATTATCTTGACTCAAACGAAGAATGTAGTGTTCAAGAAGTTTTATTTCATTATTTTGGGGTTCCAATTCTGGTTGTAGCGGAACCAGTAGAGTGGTATAGTTACCATAGAACGCCACATTTTAGAGAAATTGATGAGGATAAAATTTTAGTTGACTTTACATCTTTCGGTATACGTGGTGGTTTTGGAGGTACATGCCTATACATGAAAAAAGAAGAGGAATGGAATGCTTTCACAATAAAACCAGCTCAAAGCGACTCAATTGAGTCATCCATTGTATGGCTTGAAAAACGCGACTGGGAAGATTGGTAAAGTAAAAAGGTGTCAGGCTAGAATTTTTATGCGAGTTGTAGTGTTTACAAAATAATCCGAACCTAGCTCCTTTTTCTTTACACTTGACATCAATATATGATTAGAATTTAAAAAATAGCTTCAAAAATACATGGAGAAAATGCAATGTTAGCAAAAGAAATCGTTAAAGAAATAAACCTAATTCCAACCACTAAATTACATGAAGTCTATGATTTTATTCATTATTTTAGAATAGGAATTGAACAATCCCAACCCGTTTATCAGAAGCATTTGTCAATTCCACGTCAAGCTGGGATAATGAATGGTAAATTAGGTGAGGCTTTTTTTGAACCGTTACCAGAAGAGGAATTAAAGGCATGGGAAGGATGAAAATTTTACTTGATATAGATGTTCAGAAAAATAAATTCTTACAGCAAAAGGAGGGCAGACACGCAGGTCTGCCCCTACAATAAAATGTTTGACGTAGGGGTTCCCTTTAGTGTTCGCCCTTCCTTATGAAGTTATTTATCTGAACACCTATACACACGTTCTAATATGGTGGTTATTCGATGATCCCAAACTCTGTTCTATTTGATTTTTAAATGTTTTATTTTTCATGTTATATTAAGTATATGAAATATATGAATTAATTATTTCCGGACAAGTCTAATGAAATTAGGGTGCGTCCCACGCACCATTTTTTGGTGTGTAAATTTTTTTCGAGCAATGCGTTTTTGAAAGAGGTGCGTAGGACGCACCCTACGTTTGCCCTTTTTTCGGCAATGAGAGCGAACATGGTTGTTGAAGTTATTTTATGCACATTCCTAAAGTCACTTAATATTGAAAAGGCAATATTATGCTACGAAATAATTCAGAATTATTCCATTTAACCAAGGAAAATATACAAATACTCCAAAAACAGGCAATATCTAACGAGGTGCCGGGTTCCATCTTAAAGGACTTTGATGCCATGTTGGATATTATTGGGGAAAAAGGAATAGAAACTGCTGGTAAATATGAGTTTTTTGCAATGGGGAGGTTAGCTGAAATTAACGCCCGATTAACCCATTCTGTCCACTTGAGTTTACAACGTCCTCAACAAAAATCATTCCCTCATATCAACGGTATATATTTACTACTACGTGCTACCGGTATTGTTTTTCCTAAAGATATTGGGAAAAAACGTGTTCTGGTACTGGATGAAACTATCCTTCAATCGTGGCGTGGTTTGAACTTCACGGAAAAATACTTCACTCTATTGGAAGCATGGTTGCTTCATGGCGATGAAGAAATATTACGAGAACACAGCCACGGATTCCCCTATCATCTTTTGAAATGTCAAAGGTTTTGGTCACGTAACTTTGATAAGGCTAAAACTGTTAAGCCGAGCCAAAAGAAAGACGAGTTTAATTACGCACCGGAATGGTATAATCTGGCGTTGATGCAAATGTTCGGTTTCATTACGATTAAGCCAGTTCCAAAGAAGGTAGAAAAGTTTTGGCTAATTAAGCAGATACAACGAACTGATTTTGGAAGTATTATGATTCCATGGCTTTATTCTGTTGTTGAAGTAGGGGAAATTGAATGGAAAATCATTGATGGGAAAAATTTACCGTTTGGTGAGTGGCAAACAGATTTGCAAGCATTTTTTCCAGAATGGAAAAATAACCTGATTGGTGTGGAAAGCAAATTTCAGAAAGGAACTCATGTTTTTAAGGTTGCTTTAGGAAAGGTATGGCGACGCATTGCGATCTCTGGGAACCATGAGTTAGAACTGTTAAGTGATGCCATTTTGGAGGCTTTCGATTTTGACCACGCTCACCTTTACCAATTCAACTACCGCAACAAAAAAGGAGTAACAATCAATGTAAATGCTCCTGAAGTGGAGGACGAGCCTCCTTTTACTACAGAAGTACTCGTTGGAAGCTTAGACTTGAAGCCGGGAGATTCCCTAAAATATATTTTTGATTTTGGTGATTATTGGGAATTTGCCGTAATCTTAGAAAAAGTGGAGGTAGATAATAATGTCATATCGAAACCAGCGATTTTGAAATTTCATGGTGAGGCACCCAAACAATACGGGGATTATGAAGATTAAATTTTTTTAAGGGCAGACACACAGGTCTGCCCCTACATTTTATTTTAAATCAACGTTACCATGCAAATACTATCCTCTCAACTTCCCACTTTGAAACTGAATCAGCATGATATTCACTTATGGCTTGCCTTTCCTAATGAAATACAGGCACCTGAACTACTTTCAGCTTATCACCAGATGATGACACCAGAAGAACAGGTGCAACAACAACGATTTCATTTTCCCAAACATCGGCACCAATATCTTATTACTCGTGCTTTGGTTCGGACCACTTTATCGCGCTACGCTAATATTGAGCCTCATCAATGGCGTTTTTCTAAAAATGCTTATGGACGACCAGAGATTATTCCCCAAGCAGGTGTTCCTCCTCTTCGTTTTAATCTATCTCATACTGATGGTTTAATTATTTGTGGAGTTGTTTTAAAACAAGATATAGGGGTTGATGTTGAAAATAAAGAAAGAACCGGGGCACTGATAGAAATTGCAGATCGTTTTTTCTCTCAACAAGAAGTTAAAGATTTATATGCCCTCCCTGAAGAGCAAAGGCAAGCTCGTTTTTTTGACTATTGGACGCTCAAAGAATCTTATATCAAGGCGCGTGGAATGGGGCTATCTTTACCGTTAGAACAGTTTAGCTTTCTTATATCTGAAAATCAAGCCTTACGCATTGCTTTTGACTCACGATTACAGGATGATCCTGATAAGTGGCAATTTTGGTTATTGAAACTCACTGAACATCACCAAGCTGCCGTTTCCATTTGTCGAGAATCACAGGTACAATATCAACTTAAATTAATGGTTAATGATTAATAGACATTATACGGATTTAACATAAGCAGTTGATTGACTTAAAGTTTTCAATAACCCGCTATAGCATTTTTCGATTTGGTTAAATACAAAAAAGGGCAAACACGCAGGTTTGCCCCTACGAGTTTGCCCCTACGAGTAATGTATTTTATGCAAAAGAAAAATGCTATATAACATTGGATGAGCGAATACTGTTTAATGTAAGCGACTGAGGGCAACCATAAAGAATTGCCCCTACAACAATATTCAATGGTGGGTTTCGCGATAGCGAAACCCACCCTACGATACTATCCTGCACTAGTTTGTAGTTCCTTGATTGTTTGGACCGTTGGTAATTTGCTCAGTGATAATTGGGCATCCATAAGTATAATGGACATTTTCCTCTCCTACGGCATCCATTAAGCCACTGTGCTGCAGTACTTCATCCAAATTATGATCACGCAACCAAAACGCCATTTGATAACCGTTTTTATGGCGTTTGTTCACTTCTTGTAGCAGTATTTCAGCACCCGCCATATCTAAGTGCTGCAAATACTCGCTGGCAACTACTAAATGACCTTGACGCTTATCCACTTGATTCAGATCGCTTAATACCTGTTCCAAAAGATGCACAGAACCAAAAAAAACACTGCCTGAAATTTGCAATACCGTAGCCGTTCCAGCGAGGTTAGTCGGGACATACTGTTCTGCATCTTCACCGAAAAATAGATCAAGTTCGGGCTTAGAGGTACTGCGTAGATAGGCGACAACAGACAGAAAAATGCCTAAAAATACGCCTTTATCAAGACCCCCATAAACAGTGGTAGCCAAGCAAAGCAGAAACATAATTCGAGCATCACTGCGTATTTGCAGGAGTTTTTTAATGTCTTGTACTTTGATCAAGCCTGCTCCCACCAAAAATAGTACGCCCGCCATCACCGTTATCGGCATTTCTGCAATAATGGGACTAGCAAATAGAATCAATAATCCCAACGCCAATGCGGAAATAAGCCCGGCTAATGGCGTGATTGCCCCAGTTTCCAGATTGGAAGCACTACGATTGAAAGAGCCGCAACTTGGAAAGCAAGACAAAAAACTGCCCCCAATATTTGATAAGCCTTGACCGATGACTTCTTGATTCATGTTCACATTTTGACCGGATTTAATAGCCATTGCTCGTGCAATCACGCAAGATTGCATCAGTCCTAAAAAAGCTAATACAAAAGCGGCAGTATAAAGTCCTTCTGCCGCTTCTGCAAAATTTTCAGGGCTAAAATCGGGGGCTGATAGCGGGAGCGCTGAAAGTGCCATTGTACCGAGTTTATCTAAATTAACTGTCGCAGAACCCAAAAACAATTCCAATACTTCTGCTGTTATCATACCGATTATCACGCAGACAATCAGGTAAGGCCATTTTTTAAACCAGCGTTTAACAATGAGACCAGAAATCACGGTGACTGTTCCCACGAAAACAGCGTACCAATTCGACATGGGAAAGCTATAAAATATTTGTACTATCGTGTCTTCAATGGGTTCCGGTACATTCATTGTTAAGCCCAAAAAACTTCCAACCTGTTGTATTATAATAATAATGCCAACCCCAGTGACGATGGCTAACATAATGCTATGGGAAAAATAGTTAAAGATAATCCCTAGTTTTAAAAAACCAAAAGCCATCTGAATTACGCCAACCATAAAGCTTAACGTAATCGCATACATAATATAATCCGGAGTGCTTTCGCTGGCATACATGGCTAATGCCGAACCCATCATAATACACATCGCTGTATTGGGCCCTGACAAGGCGTGCCAAGAAGAACCATACAACGAGGCGATAATCACCGGAAAAATAGCGGTGTAAAAACCATATTCTGGTGGCATGCCTGCTAATGTTGCTAATGCAATTGCTTGGGGTAAAATTAAAACGCCAGCAACAATACCAGCAATGATATCGACTTTGAGCGTTTCCCGATCCAACATGGGCAGCCAGAGAAGAAACGGAAATAATTTATATATCCAAGCGTGAGTAGTTTGGTTCATTATCCGCCTGCTCCTGGTGGTGGCATAAAGAGATTAATCAAAAGCATTCTACGCGGATCGTAAGGACGGCTTTGTATCCACATGTAGATGGCTAAATCCATCGCTTCATCGTCGGTCAATGTAAAACCTTTGCCCAGTGGCATATTGGCTTTAATAAATTGTCCAGCCGTTTTCATTTTATTCATTCCAGCTGCTCGGTTAAATGAATCAGGTCCCCACAAAGGTGGAAACATATAGCCTGGACGATCATCTTCATATTTATGTCCCAAACCATCTTTACCATGACACATAGCGCATTGCGTTTTATAGAGAATTTCGCCATTTTCTGTCGATGGTGTTCTGGTCCTATAAATGGAGGTAAAGCCACGTCCCGGTAAAACGACTCCCACCGGTACCCCAGTCGATAACCAATGCGCATAAGCGACCAACGCTTCCATTTCTGGAGAATCAACCGTCGGTGCGATACTAGGATGATAAAAAGAACCTATATAGGCAGTAATAATTTTCCCCGTTTTTGTTCCTTTTTTTTGTAGCCGTTGGGGAACTTTTTTCTCTTTGAACCTTTAAGATATTTCTTCCTTTTAGATTGCACAGTTTCCCCAATGTGCAATCCATAACGTTTTTAACTGGGACAGATTCTAACGCTTTAGTCAGTACATCCATGCTGGTTGTTGATACCATAGCTGCCAACATTAATACTAGTCCGGTAAATCCGCTCTTGGATTGCTCTTTTTCCACCTCTTTCAATTTTCCAAAAATGGATTCTATTATTTCACTACTTCCAAGCAATTTTTCTTTCAGACTAACTTTTAGACTTTCCAATTTAACAAAATCTAATAGTTCTTTTCTAACGTTTTTTACTCGTTTTGAAGTATTCGGAACCTTTAAAAGTTCTTTTTTTACCGATGAATGGCTTTTTTTGCGTATTCCTTGCTTGCGGATTAATTGCTCTGTTATTGATACCATTTTTAGAATAGAACTCCATTCTTCTAATGATTCTTTGTAACTACGTATCCAACCTAATTTTTCCTCAATCATTTTTTTATCCAACTTTTTGGAGGGATTTTTAGCTTGTTTTTCAACAAAATCAAGTATATTAATCCCCCATTCAATTGAGGAATCTACGTTCATATAGCGTGCTTTTGTACGTGATTTTTTAGGATTCAGGAACCCTAGAGGAGTTTGCTTAATTTTTTGTTTTGTTTCGGAACGCAATTTATTAAACTCTTGCCAATCCTCATCGTTTTCCAATTCATGTTTGAGGATTAAAGCTGTTTTGTGCTTTATGTCATGGATATAGACGGTTTGTGGGTGCTCTTTGCAAAATTCATCAATCCCCTTTTTGAGATCAGAACCATGGTCTCCTATTATTTCACGTGGAACACCCGTTTGTTCTATCGTTTGTGTAAGTTGATCATATACTATTGTTCCTGAAGATTCATCTACCGGCAAAATAGCCAAAGGTTCTACATCTTCATAAGTTAATGCACGGTCAAGATTTGACAAATGACTTTGACGTACACCACATATTGCAAAACATTTTTTGTTATCCAGTTGAATAATATGATCTGCTATCCAAATCCAATCATCCGCTATTTCCTTGGGGCGAGTTAACTTGTAATATCCAAGTCGGAGAAGCCACAGACGACCATTTGTCCAACTCGGTATTGAGCAGTCAAAATTTAATGTTGATATAAATACTTCGAGTGCGGAACTTGTGGAAGCAGTTAAAACCAAAGATACATACATGTAGATAATGCCTATCGGATATTGGTGGCGTTCTAGAACGACATTCAATGCCTGTGCGGTATCAACTTGACTCACTACGGTTTTTTGAAGTTCATGGACTTCTTGTTCTAAAGCTTCTTTCGCTGAATTTAGCTTTGGTATTTCTGCTTCGAGACATTTGATTTTCTTCTTTATTTTTTTATTACTTGCTCTTAAATTTTTAATATGTCTCGAAGCTAATTTGAGCTCTTCTTTGGTGCATTTGGCTTTCCAGCTGTCTCGGCTCCTCTCAAAATTAGCGGCTAATTTCTTCACGGGACTTTTGTACTTTTTGGAATTACGAGGAGGAGTAGCTTTTTCTGGATGGGTAGGTAGTTTTTTTCTATTTGCTTGAATTGACAAAGGAATTGGGTCAAACTTTTTTTGAGGAGGCATTATACCTTCATCAAGAATTTGGGGGGGATTTAAATCAGAGTGCTCTTGGATGATATCTCCTAATGGTATACCATCCAAATCATCTTTTTTGGGGCAAAGTACGTCATTGCCTCTAGACCATTTCGCATTTTCTTTATCTTTTTTATCTTCACGTTTTACATCTTTTTTTTGTAACAAGACAAATCCATCACCATCCCATTGGAGTAACTGAATTTGTTCCCCATCCCAACATAGAAAAATATTATTAATTGCTAGGAGATTTAGAAAAACATACCAATACAAATACGTGCATTGAGTTTGATAAATTATTTCTTGAATTTGTTGGTTTGGATTGTTCATTTCTCGTATCCTTTATTTTAAGTTTTTTTGATTCTAACATAGTCTAGTTAAAAGAACAAAAATGGTGAAATTTACTCCATAAAAAATTTAGCAAAAATATCTTTGTTTATGATACATAAATTTGGGGTTTGGTTGAGTAAAAATCAATGACTTACTGAATATATGCCAAAGTATTGACTGTAACAGTTTGACATTTAATGAAATTATATTTTTATCACCCTAGCCCCAAACCCACTTGACCCACGAGCATTCCCCACAAACCAAAGGCCATTGCAGCGGGAACCATATTAGGAATCAAACTAATTAGCCCGAACTTTACTGAACGTAATGCAACAATGAGAATAAGAGTAATTAATATTAACGCAATTATGGTGCCCAATAACATACTGCGGATATTGCGGTAACCAATATTAGCAAACATCAGAGAAGGACTTGCGCCTTGCACTTCTTCCATAGAAGGTAAACCGTTGTCCTTGAGCCATTTTTGAGCGCGTTCTTCTAAGGCAAGTAATTCGTTAGTCGAGAGAACCTTTAAAGTCACCGCTACCCGCGTAGCCGATTTGTCCACGTTGATTTGATTATTGAGGTCTAAACCATAGGGTAAAGACATCTCGTAGAGTAATAAATATTGCGCGGCTAAGTCACGTTGTTCTGGAAGACGATAATAAGCCTGATCATCACCGTGCATATTTTTATTAAGACGCTTAAAGGTATCGGTAATCGTGCTAACATGAATGACTTCAGGTTGTTGGCGATACCAGTCTGTAAATTCCGAAACGATTTGCAAAAATGCTGGCTTGCTAATACCTTCTGGCTCACCAGCCCTTAACGAATAGTGAATATCGTACAAACCAGTCAAATTTTCAGCTACAAAATCAGTGGCTTGACGAAATTCAAAAGTTTCATCAAAGTATTCCACAAATACATCATTTAACTCGTTACGTGGTAAAAAAGCCATCAACAGGATAATAACGCCAGCCATACCCCACATTAACCCGTGCCGTTTAGCAATAACGAATTCACTGAAACTGTCCATAAAATGAACCGTCCCCGGCTTTTCCCGTTTAGAACGCACTGGTAAAATGGCGATCAATGCAGGTAAAAAACTAATCGACAGAATAAAGGCAACAGTGACACCCATCGCTACAATATTGCCCAACGCACGAAATGGCGGTACTTCGCCAAAATTCATACTTAAAAAACCGATAGCCGTTGTTAAACTGGTCAGGAAGATCGGCTGAAAATTGATCCGTAAACTTTCCACAATAGCTTCCAGTTTTTCACGCCCATTGACCCGCATTTCGTGTTTAAGCGTGACGAGAAAATGGACGCTATCGGCAACCGCTAAAGTCAGAATTATTGTGGGTGCCGTGGCAACCGGACCAGCCATTGTAATTCCCAACAAGCCAGCTAATCCCATCGCCGAGATGATGGAAAATGAAATCACGAACAAGGTGGCAAAAGTCCCAGAAAAACCGCGGAGTAATAACCCCAACATAACCAAAATAACGAGATACATGAGGGGAACGAGGGAACGCATATCTCCTTTGCTCGCCTCTGGAAAAGAGTTATTCATCATCACAATACCTGTGAGGTGAACTTCCAGATGCGGATAACGGATCCGTACTTTATCAGCGAGATCGCGGACAAAAGTTACGACTTTCGATACTTCTTGGTTAAGTTGCTCACCCGGCAATTGGACAATAACATTAATTCCGGTGACATGCGCTTTTGGTGAAATCAATTTGTTAATCAATAGTGGTTCTTGAAGCGCAATTTCTTTAACGCTCGCTATTTTTTCTTGCGAAAGACTCATTGCATCTGTCATTAAGTCTTCCACCGTGAGATCATCATCTTCCGCGTAGGTATATTGGAAATTAGTGATGGAATCCACGCGGATTGAATAAGGAATTTGCCAGGCTTCATTAGTGAGCCATTCTACTGCCTCAAGCGTTTTGTTGGTAAATACTGCGCCATCTTTAGGTGCTAATACCAACATAACGTTGTCATTTTTGGTATAAGTATTTTGTATATCATCAAAGGCGATGACTTGAGGATTTTGGTCACTAAAAAATACCCGATAATCCGTGTCAAATCGCAGCGGAAAACCACGAGTAGCGAGTGCAACCAATATGAGCGTTGTCAAGATAATAAAATAACGCCAACGGATAACCCATTGACCATAACGTTCAATCATTTATCATTCTCCTTGTTTGGGTGATTAGTTATTGGAAATTTCGGATAATCAAAATCGGGCCGAGGCACACCACGCAGTGGTTGAATTTCCCGATTTTTCCAAATGGGTTTGGGCAAAGGTTTCAAGAGTTTGACGCGGTGAAGTTCTGGATTGACGGTTTTATTGGGCAAAGTTTGCAGATAATAGGCGACAATGTGGGTGGCATCCACAATTCCCCCATCAGCATCTCTCAATACCTTGATTTGTAAAGCAGTGGTACGGTTAATCTTATCGGGATCATCCAGATTCCAGTAGCCGGCGACAATATACATGCGTTCTGCATCCAATAGTTCGCCATTGACGCGAATATTTGAAGTACGCAACCAATACTCATTATAAGGATCAAGATCATAAGTGATGCCTGAGTAACTAATGAGCCAACCGCCTCCCCACCAATCTACCCAGGGGGATAACACACGATCAGCCGATTTCTCAATTTGCAAGTGTAGCGCATCACCCGAAATTTCACCACATGCAATTTGTGGGCCAATAGGGATGTAGTGATAAATATCTTCCAATTTGATTGGCCCCGGCGCAATGTGTGTACCATAACGAAATCCACGCATAACACCTACATCAGCATGACACGCCTCTTTAAAAGCATCCGCCAAAAAATCGTGTGATGAGCCTTCAATAACCGCCGGCATATCATCTTTAGTATCGGCAAAGTTAGAACGGTGCAAAGGAATTTTGGTAAAACCAATAATGGTATCAATGGGCGTTCTTAATACAGCTGCATTAATGGGATTAACATGCGCTTTAAAATCATGGCCTTTCACAAAATTTTTCCGAATGTCTTTGATTTGTATCGCAATCGTAGGATCGGGTTTATTGTTCTCGGTGTTAATCCGGTGCGGTAGCCATTGCCAATCAGCAATTGCCTTGTTTTTCACCGTCAAATGTAATTCACCTAACATAGTCCCATCTTGTCCTTCTTCGATCAGCAAGGTACCTGTTTTGGCTTGTAATACTTGCCAAGTTTCTTCGTGCATATCGGAAGATAATACCACATCCACGCCAGGAACAGTTTCCACTAATTCCAAATTAGCCGCCAGTCCACGTTCAGAAATGAGTACAATTAAATCGACTTTGGCTTGTTCACGAAGTAATGGCACGGCTGCTTCCAATTCCTCTTTGCCTGGGGTGAGAAAAAATCCGTCCATAACACGCGGACTCACCGCTTGCGGTCCCCTATCTGCTGTCAAGCCAATAATACCTACTTTAACCTCACCGATTTGTTTAATAATATAAAAAGGCAATACCCGTTGCCCAGCTTTATCAGCATAACGGGATAACGGGAAATCATACAAAGTGGAATAATAAAGATTAGCAGCCACTGCATGCCAGTTCGTTTTGGGCTTATCGCCCGCAAATAATTCACGAAACCGTTCCGTGCCATATAAAAAATCCCAATTACCTGGCACAAAAGCGTCGATCTCAAACTGGTTAAGAATATTTACAATAACTTGCCCTTCCGAATAAAGGGCTTCGGCTGAACCTTGAATGGTGTCGCCGGTATTAATTAATAAGCTATTGGGATATTTTTGACGGATTTTTTTGATCTGATCGTAGAGATAGGCTAAACCACCCACTGATTTACCATAATCATTATCACCTTTACGCATATTTGGACGGGGAATCAAATGGCCATGAATATCCCCTATATGAATTAGGGTAACAATGCCATCGCCCGCCCTGATCGATAACGATGATAAGGTGGACAAAATACCTATTAAAATAAGGACAATGCTTTTGAGCTTCATAACTTTACGGGCGAACATAACTCCAACCTTCAGTTTGTTTTTCAACCAATTCCGCGACTCCTGATTCGACATAGCGCACTTCCGGTAGCATATCGGCAGGGCGCAATTTGTGTGAGCGCATGGCAATATCACAAGCGACAATCCGCACCCCAGCATATTTTGCTTCCTTAACTTTATCGGCGATGGGGATAGGGGCATAATACTTTAGCGTATTTACCCCAGCACCAAAGACGACAATCTCAATTTCAATGTTTTCCGGACCAAAAGCCATTTGTGCATTGTAAGCGTTATTCAACGCCAAATTCAGTTTATCCACGCTGTCTTCGCTGACTTGTAATAGCAAACGGTATTTGACTGGCTCCGCTGCAAAGCCGGTAGATGTCAATAAACACAGATACAATGCCAATAACCAATGTTTTGTATTCATAAATAATGTTTTTCCTAGAATGGGTATACTCTTAATTCGCATTATTAAGGGCTGAGTAGTTACCATCCTTTATAAATTTTCCAAAAAATAAAAGTTATAAGTAGGTGGACATAAGTCTTTTAACATTTTCAGTAGGGTGGGCAGCGTGTTTTAGCTGCCCACCAACCGCAGCAAAGGTGGGCAAGAAAACCACCTTGCCCACCCTACAAAATGTTAAT
>Ga0233404_10000021_pt1 | contig 31958 bp, 38 predicted proteins | sample Na_oxic_2_MG_FD_179861 | JGI IMG/M metagenome (GOLD analysis project Ga0233404, IMG submission 179861) | Seawater microbial communities from Saanich Inlet, British Columbia, Canada - Na_oxic_2_MG | ecosystem: Environmental > Aquatic > Marine > Inlet | place: Canada: British Columbia | collected...
AGCTTATAGACACGATTTAGCTCTTTATCAGCTTTTTGGAACTCGACATTCGCACATTCGTTCATCGATAACTGGGTTATAGGTTTGGTACAAGATTGTTCCCCATCGGGCATTTTACGATTCTTAAGTGTTACAGTCAGATCGTATGATGTGTTACCCCGCGTTCCTCCTACAACGATGTTTACCGCATTTTGTTTGCCATTTTTTGAAAACCCGGGACGTGGCAACCAGCCCTGCCAATAATCGGCATCATCTCCATCTTTAGCATCCACAAGTTGCACATCCTTACCAGTGCCATACTGATAAATGGAGAGTTGAAAGACAGCGTTGTTTTCCAGAGAACTGATTTTAACTTTCATCCATTGCCCAGCTCCAGCCATCAAAGAATATTTATCACGCTCTCCACGTATTACTACCCCGGAAACGGTTCCCGAGTAGCTCCCACGCTCAAACTTGATCTCGCCTCTGTCGATGGTTTTGGCTGTGGTAATATTCATCACTGTCATCAACACACAAGACAGGATAAATGTGTACATATAAGTACATCTACTTTTTTTCATTTTTAAATAATTCCTTTCAAGTTATTCAATGCCCCATAAATTGACGGCTAACTCTTATGAAGGCTTAAGTTTGTATGGTGGGTTTCGTACCTCTACCTATCATACGATTTTTCTCACGCAAAGTATTGTAGGCAAAAACGTTTGCCTACCTGACTCGACCTACTTGGCTACCTCCTCACAGCAGGCGTAGAATGGGTAAAACTTCGTTCACCCACCACAACCTTATGATTAATAAAATGGTTATTGTGTCAACTGAGGAATTGTGGGGTTCAAAGTCGCTCTACATACCCTACGCTTGCTGAAAAGAAATCTTTTAATCGAATTGGCGTGACGGGAACACAAAGAAATTTGTCATTCGGTTCACTACATTCCACAAGTAGGCAAAGATATTGTGTATTGAACTGATCAGAAGCCACCAACAATTGGGGCATAATCAATCAGTGTTTCTTGATGTTGTATGACTCGTCGCATGGTTTTTCTTTTACAATTTCTTCACAATCAGGAATAGGGTCATAAGTTGCTTTTTTCCACCATGAAATTTTCTATTTCAACTCATTACCTTTAGATTAGTAGGGAAAAATAGTGTGTTAGTATAACACGCCCTTCGGAAAATAAAAGCCCTTTGTCATGATTATACTTGGGGCTTTTATAAACGCCATCCAGCATAAAATGTGGTCTGTCCCCTATTTTTTATATTAACCCCTTCTTGAGTGCGCCTTTGTCTAGTTAATTCCTCATTCATTGCCGAAAAACCTAAGTCATAAGTTTCTACCCAAGTACAATCAAAGCTCAAAGATTGTTTTCGGCGATAAATTCGGTACATAATATTACTCTGTTTTTCTCAGGTTTTGGGAGCCGTCGCATAAACCACACACACTTAGACAATCAGATTTACCATTAATGGTCATCGTAATGCCCACCAATAGAGTATATATAGATATAATCATCATCAAAACGGTAGATTAATCTATCTTTTTCTGATAATCGACGCGAATACTTTTCAGACAAATTATGTTTCAATGGCTCTGGTTTTCCCAAGCCTTGGGTTGGATCATCACAACGTCGCATTTCTTTAAGGATGTCACACAGTTTTTTATGCTGCTTTTTATTATTTCTTCTCAATTCCTCATAATTTTCCCACGAATTTTCTTCAAAGACTAAACGCCGCATAATACTTTTAATCCTCGGTATCAAAACCTAATTGTTTGTCAGTTGGTATAAAATATTTACCTTGACGATAATTTTCTTCTGCCAGTGCCACTTTTTTCATCAACTCTGGATTGTTTAAGACATACTGAGTTTCTAACTCACTTCGATAATCAGGAGATAACTTATCCCACTGTGCATCAGTATAAGCTTCTGTGGGGTTAATCACATGCGTTGAAACGACTTCCCCGGTGTCCGTTGCCTGCTGTGGTTTTACATGAGTTTTCCCTAATGTCTCAAAAATTCGTATGAGTACCTGTGGATTTTGTAGAAAAAAATTATTAAAAGCAGCTTGAATCTCATAAGGATTGAGATAAGCGATGTTCACGTTCTTTGGTGCTTCTACTTTTACACAAAATGTGTTCATTTTTGCGGCCTTTTTTAAAATTGCAATACCTTTGCTGGTTAATTTTACACCAGTTGGGTGGGTTTTGCTATAGTGAAACCCACTTTACGCTCGGCTCTTCATTTATCGGCAAAACAAATATTAACCCATTCTTGAGTGCGCCCTTGTCTAGTTAATTCCGCATCCATTGCCGAAAAACCTAAGTCATAAGTTTCTACCCAAGTACAATCAAGGCTCAAAGATTGTTCACGGTGATAAATTCGGTACATAATTGAACGAAATTTTTCACCGGTTTGGTTCACTGTCGCATAAACCACACCTAAACAGTTAGAAATAGCACGGCATTTATCAGATAAAGATAATTCTTTAATTGTGGTTGGGGCTAAATAGTGTCCATCCGGAAACACTCCCAAAGCTAAAGCTTTGGATTCCAAGATACCCATTGTTTGGAGTCCAAAGCTTCAGCTTTGGGAATATTTTTGGTGTTTCCGGATGGACACTAAATAAAGTTGCCTCATGAAACTACGGTGAATCAAAGCCCCAGTCATGCCGTTGGGAATGCGCGTGACTGTTTGAAGTTCGGTGGTGGGTGCAGCGAAGCTCTACCCACCCTACGCTTGCTTGCTGCAAGTCGCTTTATTGATTTGATTGAGCAAAAATGTTATTTGCTTGCCGATAATCCTAAGATAGGTCGTCAACGTAATGAATTAGCTGCTGAACTCCGTAGTTTTCCAGTCAAAAGTTATGTTATTTATTACCGATGCCGTGAAAGAGGTATTGAGATTATTCGAATTTTAAGTAGTGCAAAGGATATTGATTCGATCTGGTTTTGATAAAAAATGATAACTGATTGAAATAAAGCCCTAAATAACAATGCTAATGGGCTTTGATTGAGTACACCAAAAGCCTGACCGGTTTTTAAAACCGGTCAGATTTAACATTCATTTCTAAGCGAAAATAGGAAAGTTGGAATCAAAATAGCGAAATTTCACCAAACGCTTTTCATTTATCGGCAAAACAAATCTTAACCCATTCTTGAGTGCGCCCTTTGACTTGTCTAGTTAGTGCCCATCCGGAAACGCCGATAAAAATTCCAAAGCTGAAGCTTTGGACTCCAAATAATGAGCATCTTGGAATCCAAAGCTTTAGCTTTGGAAGTGTTTCCAGATGGACACTAGTTAATTCCGCATTCATTGCCGAAAAACCTAAGTCATAAGTTTCTACCCAAGTACAATCAAGGCTCAAAGATTGTTCACGCTGATAAATTCGGTACATAATTGAACGAAGTTTTTCTCCGGTTTTAGTCACTGTCGCATACACCACACCTAGATAGTCAGAAATAGCACGACATTCATCAGATAAAGATAATTGTTTAATTGTGGTTGGGGCTAAATAAAGTTGCCCCATGAAATTACGCTGAATCAAAGCCCCAGTTATGCCGTGCGCGTGATTGCTTGTTTAACATCCTTGTTATGAAGTCTTTGTTGTCCGTAATTTTCTCAGTGTGGTGGGGTTGAAAAGGAAGAGGATTGAAGTTTGGGGGTGGGTGCAGCGAAGCTCTACCCACCCTACGCTCGCTTTTCATAAAATCGGCCTAAACATAAAATCATTGTAAATCAATGAGTTGTGCATTAAATCCGACAGATTCCTAGCGATAAAAGATTGTACTTTGCCCCGTATCAAAGTAGGCATTCCGCAACTAAGTTTGGGAACGAGAACAACACCCCACTTTGATTCCGCATTAGTATAGTCGGCTTGATGCAATTGTTAGGTGAGTTGTTTCCATGAGCTTTAGGAGAGCACGAAGTGCTTCATTAACGGCTTTCTCGTTTGGAAATGTCTTTGCAACATCGGGTTCTAAAACAACAACATTTGTTTCTTCGGAAAGTTGCGCCGCGTACTTACCGATAATCAATTCACCAAAATCTGAACGTTCGTACTCTGGCCTTAAATCATCGAGATTCTTGGGTTCAATTTTTTCCATAGATTTTTCTCTCCGGCGTTGTTGCCAATCGACAACTGATTATGCGAATAACATTACCTTCTTCTGTGTGGGACACAACCAGAAGGCGACTCTTGTTTGACATGCCAAATGTTACAAAACGATCTTCATCAATTGAATGATCTGGATCGTAACCGGTCACCGAGAGTATATCACGTAAAGCTGTGGTTGCTTCTTCAAATGAAACACCATGCTTCTTTAGGTTAGAGTTAGCTTTTTTCTGGTCCCAAGCGAATTTAATACGGATATTCCTAATTAGTTACCCATTATTGCCTAACATTTAAACGTCTTTAGCAATGAAAGTCAGATACGCTTATTTGGTTAACCTGACCTACTTTGGGCGGTTGCGACTTAAAAATATACCCAAAAAATATCTTATTATTCAAATAACTATATTTTTTGGTAGGGAAAACTATTTACCCGCAACCGCTTTGCTTCAGCGCAAAAATTATGTTGTCCACCTTATCTAGCTTTTTGTTTCTCCCATATTAGTTACAAAGTTAAAATTAAAGAAACTTGATAAAACCAAAAATCCATCCTGAAAATCCTTAAATCCAGCAAATCCTGATTCAGACAATTGGAAAGATAGGAAAGTTTTGTCGGGTTACGGTTTGGCTAATCCTGATTTACCCACTCAAAGTGTTGGGGTTCAAAAGAAAGAGGATTTCAGTGGTGGTTACATAAATAGCGAAACCCACCCTACGCTCGCTAAACTCTTAAAGATTGACAGTGAACGAATCCGACATTCATTGGTATTGAAACGTTTTCTAGGATAAAGTTTTCTATGTGAATAAAAATCATCCTCGGTAGGTTGAAACTGTTTAACCAGACGATAAAATGTTTCATATTTCGGCGCAATTGCAGCATCGGGCGGGCAATTATGGGGTAAATCTTCAGCCCATTCACCTTCTTTGGTGTGTCATCTATTTTTATACCAGAATTTGATTAGATGGTGGGCTTACTTGTGCCCATGATACTTGACTATCAAATTATTTCCTAACGGAATCTCCTTTTAAATTTAAATACTTTATTGATTTATTTCGCAAAAAATTAAATAAATCAATTTGTTACATTAAATCAGTATAATATCTAATCTAAACTCATACGCCAATCTGTTTATAAATCCTTTCTTAATATACAATCTTTGTCGTTTCCGTTTTTTTGATAGTGGGAAAACACAGAGGTGCAACTATTTTCTATTTCAACTCATTACCTTTAGATTTGTAGGAAAAAATAGTGTGTTAGTATAACACGCCCTTCGGAAAATAAAAGCCCTTTGTCATGATTATACTTGGGGCTTTTATAAACGCCATCCAGCATAAAATGTGGTCTGTCCCCTATTTTTTTTCTACCCAAGTACAATCAAGGCTCAAGGATTGTTCACGCCGATAAATTCGGTACATGATATTACTCTGTTTTTCTCTGGTTTGGTTCACTGTCGCATAAACTACACCTATACAGTCAGAAGTAGCACGACATTTAAATGTGGTCTGTCCCCTATTTTTTTGAAAAGAAAAAGGATTGAAGTTCGGTGGGTTTCGCTATCGCTCTACCCACCCTACAAGTATGGCCCTTTTGACTCCATTCAACTTTTGGTTGCATACATCTTAATCCATGCTACGCTTGCTTCTGTAAATTCAATTCCATGCTTGCTGCGGTTTTTTTTAGCTTTGAGATTATCCCAAACAACATCCATGCACCAAACCCCCCTAAGTAATAATTAATCAGGCCACTATAATATACATACGAAGTACATATATCAAGATAAAAAAGTTGAAATCACCAATTGTTATCATCAGCAAATATTTGGGGATCCAAATTTATGGAATTTGAGAATTTACCGAATAAACTCCTTTGGGCCGATCCTGAATGTTACCCAAATGGTTATTGTGGTAGACAAACAAAAGACATTTGTCCACCCTCGGCTCTTCATTTATCGGCAAAACAAATCTTAACCCATTCTTGAATGCGCCCTTTGACTTGTCTAGTTAATTCCTGATTCATTGCCGAAAAACCTAAGTCATAAGTTTCTACCCAAGTACAATCAAGGCTCAAGGATTGTTCACGCCGATAAATTCGGTACATGATATTACTCTGTTTTTCTCTGGTTTGGTTCACTGTCGCATAAACTACACCTAGACAGTCAGAAGTAGCACGACATTTATCAGATAAAGTTGTTTAATTGTGGTTGGTGCTCAATAAAGTTGCCCCATGAAATTCCGCTGAATCAAGGCTCCGGTCATGCCGTTGGGAATGCGCGTTACTGTTTGTTTTAACATCTTTGTCATGAAGTCTTTGTCGTCGGTAATTTTCTCAGGGTGTTGGGGTTCAAAAGGAAAAGGTTCTGAAGTGCGCTAGTTAATTGCTTTGATAACATAGACACTTTTCACCATTCTAAATAGTCGATAATAATTATTTCTAGCAATAAAAGATTGTACGATGCAGAGCATTAGGCATTCCCAAACAGAGTTTGGGAACGAGAATTTCAGGTTTGATGAGTGGTTATTGTTGTTTGACATAGTTTAAAAATTCCTATTGGTTGAGTTTGCTAATAATTGTCAGAATAAATAGATTTATTGGTTTTATTCTACAAATTACGATTCAAACAAAAAAATGACTGTTCAATGTGGTGAAGAATACTATTTACATAGCAACATTATGTTAACAATTTCATTCAGCGTTTCATAAGCTTTATGCGGAGTCACTGGTGACACTATCTTAGAAGAACTTTTGCCATGTGCTATCCAGTTTCTATAGTTGTACACGACTTTGGCATTACCGGCTAATTGGGTTTTATGTTTCAATAAACTCAATTTAAGAAAATTCAAAATTTCGTCAGGTTGCCAAAATTCAACTTCTTTATGGAAGTGGTGATACATTTCTTCAGCTAAGTCAGAAGGGGTTACATTTTGCAATACTGTGCCTTTATGTTGCAAATAATTTATGAGAAAACGTTCAAAGGTTGCCCATAGTGCCAATACAAATAAGGCATCAGATTCATTTTTACTTTCCTCAATCAAAATTTCGGCATCAATAATCGTTTCAGTTTCGATTTCAGTGCGCTGAAGTAATCTTTGTCTGGCTTTAGGTTCACTCGTTTTAATTGCTCTTTTAGCAATTCTAAAACTATCTTGGGCAGTTTTATAAGCTTGCCAAATAGGCGGGAGCGGATTAGTCAAACTCATAGTCACTTACCCAAGTAATTAATTGTAGAAACGTAGTTTTGTTCAGGAAATGAGGCGGCGTATTCAAACGTTGTTCTTCCCAATACCAACCTTCAGTTTCAATACTGTCACTTTTTCCCAGATACAAAATATAGCCTTTGTCTAACCAACCTTTTACTAGAATTAATCCTTCTGCTCCCAGTACCGAAGCACCAGCGGGTTCAATATCAGCTAAAATTTCACCAGTATCAGTTTGAATTTCAAGCTGAGGAACTGAGTAATGTCCCAGAACTTCTTGAATTTCAATCTCGGTATTTTTTAAACAGAGTGTTCCCTGTTGTAACCAATCATTGATTTCAGAATAAAGTTGAGTGACATGTTGTAAGTAAACCTGCTTTTGAATTTCGGCAGTTTTTTGTTGGGAGCCAGTTGGCATCGCATTCATATTGTAGTCTCCCTATTGATATCTTATCTGAATCAGAATTTAAGAATTAACAGAATTAAAACAAACTATATTTTTGAACTGTGATTCGTATGATTAATTTGATTGATGTGATATTGGATTGATGCTGATATATATATCATAAAAATCACATAAATCATAGTTCAAAAAATGTCTGAATCAGAATTTTAAGAATTAACAGAATTAAAACCTAGTACATCGAATTGACGAAATAAGCGAATTACCTATTCTGAAAATTCTCAAATTCTGTTAATTCTGATTCAGACATAAGGTAGTGAAAATCCACCATAACCATGCCATTAGAAAAAGAGATAATGACATCAATTGGGAAATGGTGGGTTTACGCTTCGCTTCTACCCACCCTACGCTTGCTCTACCCACCCTACGCTCGCTTACGCTTGCTCGGCTCTTCATTTATCGGCAAAACAAATCTTAACCCATTCTTGAGTGCGCCCTTTGACTTGTCTAGTTAATTCCGCATTCATTGCCGAAAAACCTAAGTCATAAGTTTCTACCCAAGTACAATCAAGGCTCAAGGATTGCTCTCGGCGATAAATTCGGTACATGATATTACTCTGTTTTTCGCCGGTTTTGTTCACTGTCGCATAAACCACACCTAAACAGTTAGAAATAGCACGGCATTTATCAGATAAAGATAATTGTTTAATTGTGGTTGGGGCTAAATAAAGTTGCCCCATGAAATTACGCTGAATCAAAGCCCCAGTTATGCCGTTGGGAATGCGCGTTACTGCTTGTTTTAACATCTTTGTTATGAAGTATGTCCGTAATTTTGTGTTGGGGTTCAGAAGAGGATTGGAGTTCGGTGGTGGTTACAGAAGTCGCTCTACCCAGCCTACGTTCACTTCCACCTCCGGCCGCCAATTTGGATTTGATGTGTTAAAATACCAAAATAAAATATTTTAACGAAGTTTTATGTGACTGAAGTTTCATTCAAAAAGAAATTAACTGATAACCGAAAAATAATTGTTATGATAAAAGAACGGCAGTTTGAATGGGATGAAAACCAAAGACAAACCAACATAGTTAAGCATGGGATTGATTTTTTGGATGTTCAGAAAATGTTCAATCAATGGAACTTAGAGTCTATTGACAAAAAACAAAACTATGATGAACTTCGCTATAATGCGATAGGTTTGATGGATGGAAGAGTGGTTGTGGTAAGTTATACCTATCGCAATCATTGGCAAACCACACGGATAATTTCAGCGAGAAAGGCAACTAAACATGAAAGCGGACTCTATTACAGAAGATTCCCACACTAATTGGAAACGAGGTGGCACACCCAAGACAGATTGGAAACGAATTGATGCCATGACAGATGAAGACATTGATTTATCAGATTGTCAGGAATTAGATGAAGACTTTTTTGAACCGGCACTCTTGAGTGCGCCTGATGGAACCTATCGTGATGAACAAGGGCATATTCTTACCAAAAAAGAGGGCATTGCTATACACAAAGAGCGTTCTGAATATGATTTGTCTCAAATAAAACCAGAAGGTACTCTTTCAGTGTTATTAGCCCCTGACGTAGCCAAAGCTTTTTCTAGTGAAAAAGCGGTCAATGAGGCATTACGATTATTAGTAAAAATTGCTAATACTCAAGTGAGGCAGTCGTATTAATTTTGGTAAAGTAGCCCCATGAATAACTCATTTTGAAGGGCAGAAATACCATTTTTTCAAAAAGGTGGGTTTTCTACCCACCCTACGCTGCTATCGCTGCAACCCACCATTCCATATAAAAAATGTGGAAATCGCACGGCATTTATCAGATAAAGATAATTGTTTAATTGTGGTTGGGGCTAAATAAAGTTGCCCCATGAAATTACGCTGAATCAAGGCTCCGGTCATGCCATTGGGAATGCGTGTAACTGCTTGTTTTAACATCCTTGTCATGAAGTCTTTGTTGTCGGTAATTTTCTCAGTGTGTTGGGGTTCAAAAGGAAGATGATTGAAATTCGGTGGTGGGTTTCGCTCTACCCACCCCACGCTTGCTATTAAAACAACTCAAACTCCCGACAATCAGAATGTAGCCAGTTACTACCATTTAACAAGGGCGTTTCGTGTGCTGATACCAATACCCCACAGGCAGTGTATTTTCCTTTGCTTAAACCCGGTTGAATCTGGTAATTAAAGATGCTGAATGATTGCTGTCCGTTAATACCGATATTTTGTTGCCAAGGAAGTAAGGTATTTGCGGCATTAAGAATCTGTGGGTGACTGATGGTAATAAAAGCACCTTCTGGTAAAACGATGGCATTATATAAGTCAATTGTACCTTGACCATTTAATGTTATATCAAATTGAAAGTTATTGCCGTTTGTGTAACGGTTTTGGTTTAATTCCACGGTGACGCGAGGACTATCACCAGTTACCGGTGGACTATCCGCTGATTCTAAAGCACTCAGAATATTACCGCCCGCATCATAAGTATAGTAGATGGTTTGCCCTGACGCATAACTGACTTTGATAAGACGGTGGAGTTCGTCATAAGTGTAGTCGATAGCGTAGCTTAGTGTTGTCAGCATCAAACCTAAGATTGCCACGACTGTTTTGGTATATTTGTTGTTGAGTGTTTTCATCGTTATTGCTTTTTTAACATGGATGTTGTTATGGTTTTGAGAATGTAACGTCCTAAAACTCGTTTAAATATACATACGGAATAAACGAATTGGCTCATTTGGTTTATTGAATAGGAATCACTCCAAAATCAATCCATTGTATGACTCAGTAGGGTGAACAAAAGCTTGACGTTGCACACCCTACGCTTGCTATAGATTAGCGTATCACTTGCTTTCGCAATCAACTCTGAAATCCACGTAATTATCTCCTCTAGAGTAAACATTGTAATTCATTGCGAACTCAATATCTCCAGCAGAATAAGGGGAAGTCAAATGGTAGCGTCCTTGTGAGTCACGGCTTATTTTAGTTTCACTTGTCTCATTAATGGAAAAAATATCGTAATATAAATCCATTGATTCGGAACCTTCAGCCCAATTCAGACGAGCATTTTCAATAGTAAAATAGCATACTTTAGACGTGGAATTTTTGATTGACAATACTTTGGCATTCATGCCTCCATTGTTTTGGCTATATCTATATGGCTGTCCTTCTATAATTGGGCCAACAAAAAAGTCTATGTCAATTCTTTCACTAGTAATTGGGGTTGATGTAACTGGAGGTTGCGTTGGCCCTTCTGATGTAGTACTGTCATCAGTCGAGTCCGGTGCGGGTTCGTCAATTTGTTCAAGCAATAGCTGCGAAGGTTCGCCAATAATGTGAGAGAGCTTGGCATCACTATTAATTCTGGTGATATATTGAATATAGTTATTGCCATCTGTTGTTATTTCAAATCGGTACAAATCTCCATCGTTGAATACAACCCATAATTCATTACTGTCCTCTCTCACATCCCAAAAACCGTCCATGACAGGGTAACTGTGGTAATTATCAGAAGAGAAAATATATGACATTACCTTCTTATTATTTTCTAAATATGAGAAAGTAACGTTATCATTCCATTCAATAACTTTTTGTGAAAAAATTTCATCTTCCATATCCAAAGCTAATGGAATAGTTATTCCTCCAATTGTCACATTGTCTTCACCAAAAGATGAGTCATTGTTAGCATTATTATCTAATGTGGCTGTAAAATCACAACCATACATTGCCAATTTACCACCATCTATGGTACCAGTTACCGTTTGTCTATCACTACTAAACTCGCCTTCCCACTGATTACCACCATCAATCGTCTCTGACTTTTCCTCATATTGGCTAAAAATAATTGGATCACGGTCAATATATGCTCTTGCAGTAAAAAGTTCATCATTACCGTTACCTACATATTTAATCAGGATAATGAAGTCGCTATCTAAATCATTTGTTTCAATCATGATTTCTCGCTTGGACGAATCACTAAACTCACAATATCCTCTGTAAGCTGTGGTATACCCTATTGAACGTTCAAGCGAATAACTGTCATTTTCATTGCTACTACCACCATTGCCGTCGCCATCATCGCTGCTACTGCCACCGCCACAAGCACCTAAACTCAGTGTTATGAACATAACTAATAACAGAGTTAAAGTGCGTTTCAATGTGAAAGATTGAAAGTTACTTTTGTTATCAACCATTTGTTTTTTTGTGTCCTTATGTGTTGGTTAAATTTTCCCACCATTGATGAGTACTTAAATTTTCGCTATCCCGCGTGGAATACGGTTTTGTGCTAAATATTAATATCTTAGCACACGTATCCATCCTAATTTTATCCTTAACTTAAGCACAACGAATATCGCTCCAAACGAATAAACCATCCCATTCATTTAGTTCTCAATTCGTTGTACTAAAAGCTTGTTGATTCTGTTCTACTATTATTAGAATCAGGATTCACCTGATTATAGGGTTAACCGGATAATTCTTAAAAGTAAGAAGGTTTTAAATCCTTAAAATCCTTAAATCCATCAAATCCGGATTCAGACAATTGTAATGGTTGGTAAAATATTGTAAGTATATTATTTTTATCATGAATTAGTTATCAGTAGCTCCATACTTTCTAAAATATCCGACGCAAGTATATAAATTTCTGAGTAATCATATTTTAGAATGTGAGGAGACTTCTTTGGCTTCCAATACCGCCCATGAGCCAACCAATTTCTGTAGTCTAAAGCTTGCCCTAACTTATCCAATCTTGTCTTATGCTGTGGATGTATGCTTTTCCAAGTTTTAATGATGTCATCAGTTAATGATGCTTTATTCTCCTTTTTCGGATAGATTTTACGAAACTCTTTTGATAAATCGTCTTTTTTCCTTTTCTCGCTTCTAACCAAGTAATCTATGCGCAATCTGGCTTCAATTGTAGCTAGAATTTCAAGTGAGCACATTCTATCCAGAGATTTCTTGTGTGATTTAAGTTCACTCTCAATTTCTTCTTTGGTATAGCCGATGAACTTTGCAGAAATAATTCCGGTTGCATCTGAAAGTGCATAATAATAGTTCAAAGCACTTTCACTATCTACGTAATATTCTTCAATATCTTCAAGCGAACCATGTTGATCTGAAAAAGATACTTTCTTAGTCATTAACAATTTCCATCAAGGCAGCAAAAAAATTCCCCTCATTAAACTCGTCATAAATTATTTGTCTTCGTTCTTTCAATAATATTTTCCATACCCAATCAGGTTGTTTTTGATTTTTGGGTTCCTTCTCAATAAATGTGGATGTGTTTACTCCTTTGCTATCTCTATCTACCAAGATAAACTGAACTATGCCTCTAGCACCTTCCATATCAATACGACCTTTACTACCAATCAACGAAGTTCCGATTGGTTCAAATCCAACTTGTTGCCCAGCAAAATTGATATTCATTGCTTTGACGGTATAAATTCCAATGTGTCCTTCTGTTAAACTAATATCATGGTAATCGTATCGGAGTCTTTTTTGCTTAACATACGGTTTTAGCCATTGCTCAATTTTGTCATAAAACTGTTGAACAAAATCCAACCATTCTTGCTTTTTTTTCTCCCAATCAATATTGGATTCTAATGCTTCATGTTTTTTGAGCATATTTTCAAAATTTTCTTTGCTCATAATCCGTTTATTGTATTCTGTTTGCCACTTTTCGTCGATAAAATATGCCATTGAGCCAATTGTAATTTATTTCTAAGTACTGTGAAGCACCGGTTTTCATATACCCTAATTTCAAAATCAGAATTTACGGAATTTGAGAATTTACCGAATAAACCTCTTCGGGCTCATCCTGAATATTACCCAAATGATTGTCATTAATGGTAGACAAACAGAAGACATTTGTCCACCCTCGGCTCTTCATTTATCGGCAAAACAAATCTTAACCCATTCTTGAGTGCGCCCTTTGACTTGTCTAGTTAATTCCGCATTCATTGCCGAAAAACCTAAGTCATAAGTTTCTACCCAAGTACAATCAAGGCTCAAGGATTGTTCGCGTCGATAAATTCGGTACATAATATTACTCTGTTTTTCGCCAGTTTTATTCACTGTCGCATAAACCACACTTAGACAGTCAGAAATAGCACGGCATTTATCAGATAAAGATAATTGTTTAATTGTGGTTGGGGTTAAATAAAGTTGCCCTATGAAATTACGGTGAATCAAGGCTCTGGTCATGCCATTAAGAATGCGCGTGAATGCTTGTTTTAACATCCTTGTCATGAAGTATTTCCGTAATTTTTCAGTGTGTTGGGGTTCAAAAGGAAGAGGATTGAAGTTCGGTGATGGGTTTCACTATCTACGCTCGTTTGTGCTTTTTTCCAACATACGTGATAAATTTGTTGGATTTCCTCACGTCAGTCCAACCTACGTGCTTACCCGGCGGCTATATCCTTTCGTTGTATCAAAAAATACTGAACGGCTATCAAAGAGGCAGCATCAGTCAAAATATTGGAGTTAAGCATTTTTTGTAGCTCATTCACCCCAAATATTTTTATTTCAATGTCAGTTTCCAGTAATTCACCATGTGCATGTGTGTCAGACTTTACCAAATTATCAGCTTGATAAATATGCATTTTTTCATTGGACATGCTATTAGATGGATAAAATGAATGAACATAATGGATATTACCAGCTGTATACCCAGTTTCCTCAAGTAATTCTCTGAGAGCCGCCTTTTCTGGAGACTCGTTTGGTTTTATGCCACCGGCTGGTATTTCCCAACTATATTCATTAATCGCGTACCTAAATTGTCGAACCATGACGATTTTGTTTTTGTCAATCATCGGCAAGATAGCCACAGATTCAGGATATTTGAGCGAAATATAATGCGTTTCATTACCATTGGGAAATCGAAGCTCATCAAGAACGATTTCAAATAGTTTATTAGAATTAACTTTGGTGGGTTTCATAAAACTCCTTCACAATCGCTTTGTGTTTAGTTAAACCAATTAAATTTCCAACTTTTAAGTTTTTGTTGTAGTGAATATGAGGATTAGGAAAATGCCCAACTACCTGCTTGAAAGTGTTGATAGCCAAACTGAACGCTAATGAAAATTTGCCGGGTAAAATGACAAACGTATCAGGTTCAATTTCTTTAATTTGATATGAATAATTTCTATTGATAACAGAATCAGCCAGTTCTGTCTTAGAACCAAAATATATGTTTATCAATTTAGCTTGGTTCAACGTCGGAAAAACTAATTTTGCTTTTTCCAAAAGGTTGTTTTGTGTATTGAGAATGGATTGCTCATCATTTTCCAAAACAGATATTCCACTTCCTACTAGCGAATAATTTATTCCGTTAATGGTGTGTTTTAAATGATTAATCGTATTCAATACAAACGGTGTCAACCTGACAAAGTTGGTAGAACAAACGGCAGGGTATGCCACTAACAATGGTGATAATACTGTTTTTACTTTCAATTGTTGTTTGGCATGTTTGGACAAGTGTTTCCCAGTTGCTAAAATCAGTTTATTGGTCTTAACTGATTTATTATTAAGATTGACTAAAATAGCATTAGAGATTGTTTGATAATTTTCAAAACGGGTGTCCGTTAAAATATTTCCCCCGTTTGATAAAAAACTTTTGGTTAATTCTGAAATAATCTGATAAGCATTCATGATACTATCATAGCTTTGCATAATCGTATGGTGAGCAGAACTCAGATTAACTTCGTCACTTTGAAAATCAAACAGACGATCCTCAGAATAATCCCGCCAGCCAAACCGAGGAATATAAGAAGAAGCATTACCTTTTCGCCAATCACATTGGTAAAAACGATTATGTCTGGCTATGAATTGTTTTACCGCAAAGTGCCAAGAAAATTTCATGAAAAACTTCTGGTAAATTTCGCGGTTAAATTGTAAATAAAAGTCGGCATGTTTTGTGTCTGTAATAAGATACTGCAATTTATTTTTTCTAATCCAACCACTCTCATTATCAATCGTTAACAATTTACCGTCGGTATACCTCACTCTAAGATTCATTCCTTCAAAATCAGAGTAATAAAGCAATAAATCCTCAATGCCTTTAACCATGGTACACAAAAATTGATTACGCGGAAAAATGGAATAAAGACTACCGAAATGAAACCACTCGTGGTGTAAACCACTACTTTCAGTGCAGAGTTTGGCATTTTTTTCCACGAGTAGCGTTTTAAAGCCACAACGAGCAAAAATCTCCGCTGTTGCAAGCCCCGCAATCCCTCCACCAATTATAACAATTTCAAATTGCTTCATAACCGTAATAAGGTTTATTGAATATACTTGTCTACCGAAGCAATGATGATCTTAACATCATCTTCTGTGGTTCCAGAGGTAATGGGTAAACAAACATGTTTTGGACAATACTTGTCAGCCATTTTGACATCGTTAATGTCAAATTTGACAGCTTCAAATACCGGTTGCCGGTGACAAGGCACATCGTACACGCCACCTCCTAGTATGACACCTTCTTGTCTGAATTTGTCTTTCAACTCTTCGATGGTACAGTCATTTTTAAACCTGACAATAAATTTGTACAAACTCGCGGTTTGCATGTGGCTAATGTCACAATAGTCAATGTTTTTGGCTTTTAGAGTTGGAATGATAGCCTTTACCATTTTGGTTCTATGAGCAATCATGTCATCTAATTTGGCTAATTGTACTAAGCCCATATAAGCCTCAATTTCAGACATTCGCCAACTATTGCCCAAATCTTGGTGAAGTCCACCGTAATTACCGGCCCTTTTTCCTTGATTGCGAAGGGATTTGATCAATTTTGCGTCTTCAAGGCTGTTTGTGGTTACCATACCACCTTCCATAGTTGTCATTACTTTAGTTGGGAAAAAAGAAAATGCGCCACCATCGCCAAAATTTCCAGATTGAATACCAGCCATTTTACTGCCGTGTGAATGAGCAGCGTCTTCAATGAGAAAACGTTTTTTGGCTCTACAAAATTCCGCAACTTGTTCAAAATCAGGTGCAATAATACCACCAATATGCACCCATGCGACTCCGACTATATCAGGATACTTTTCAATCGTGTATTGTAAAATATCCAAGTTGGGAACAAAGTATTTCGGATCTATATCCATGTAAATCGGGATACCACCTGCTCTAATGATTGCAGCAACTGTTGCAAAGTTAGTATTTGTGGGTACCGCAACTTGTTTTCCTTGTGCGCCTTTTATCATTAATAAAGATTCAAGCGCAGAGGTACATGAATTCAGAGATACTGCGTACTTGGTTCCAACATATTTGGCAAATTCACTTTCAAATTCTTCAGTATATTTGCCCAGAATCAAGGTTCCGCTTCTTAATATTTCACCCAGCTTGACTTGAATGTCATTGATTTCAGCTTCAGTCAAGTCAAGATAGAATGGTTTTATCATCAGATTCTCCTTTTACAAGCATATTTAAGATTTAACTCTCCCTCATATAGGGCCAAAATTTATCTAGTGGTATTTCAACCAACTCAGATAATCCTCTGTTCTCTTTAGCAAACAAACATTCTAAAAATTTTCGAGTTTCCGGGTTCATGGGCGGATATTGTTTTTCTGGTGTCAGATTAAGCTGGTGAAACATTTTGGAAATCCATGAAAGAAATCTTGGATGATTATTAATATCCGCATTGGGTAAATGATAGCTTTGGTATTTACGGCCCGAAATTTTAGTTTTAAAAAAGTTGTTAAACAACAATTGGATTTTGATACTTCGAGGCACTAATGCTTTATTGACGTGCGTGTTAAGTGATCTAATATCAATGTTTGTATCTAGTTCCAAAAATTCACAAATTTCGTTAACCGTGTTTTGAACATTGTTAATGAATGATTCAAATATAATGAACTTGATTTGTTTTCGCGGAAAATATTTTAAAAAGCGTTCTACATGTTGACGATAAAGGCTCCGTTGAATTAAGTGCCCCGGTGAAAATTGAAGGGTATTTTCAAAGTTATAAATAGCGCGATTGGTTTTTACCCAATGCCAATATTGAGAATAAGTTCGTGCCACCGGATCACGTAGCATAAATATCAATCTAACATCTGGCAGGATTGAGGCAATTCTTGCTGGTGCCTTTGTTGAGGATAAGTATGAAACACAATCCTCACCAATGAATTGGTTTTTATGAGCATCTTCAAAAAAGCTTAAGTACCATTGCAGATATTCCTCAAAATGTTTGTCAAAATCTAGACAAAACCATCCTTGCGAAGTCTTTAAAAAAAAATCCGGATTCTGTTCTATATCATCAATGCTAAAAAAATGGGGTTCATCTATTGATGGTGGAATAAATATTTGCTTATGCTGATTTAATATCCAATGCAATGTAGTCGTGCCACATTTCATTCCACCACCTATAATGAAATGTGGCAAATAAAATCGTTCTTTTAGAGAGACTTCTAACATTTTTGGTCATTTTAAAAAAGTAAAATTAAGTTATTTAAAGACGTTAGTTAACTTTGTTAGAAATTTTACATATTAGACATTATACCGATTTAATTTAAGTGCTTGATTTCATTACATTCACTAACATAATAATTCTAATTAAATCAATAATTTACGTTAAATCGGTATAAACTCTATTGTCATATAGCCTTTTGTCATCATTATTTTATGACAATATGTTCTTCAGTAGGTGGTTTTGCCTTATGAAATTCATAATTAAAGTGTCCTAACAATTGCCAATAATGCCCTTTTTCGAGAGTTTTATTGAATTCAAGAAGAGGAATACAACCAGCTAATTTGACAAAAGAAGGTGTGTTGGATTCTCTATTACCATAATGGTAGGGTTCCATAAACGCCACTTCCTCAGTTATCAACAAAAAGAGAGATTGTTGATCAAATAATCTTAAAGTCATTTGTGGATAACATTTTTGAATTTTTTTGATAGCCTTTCTTATATCCCCAGACAAATCACCATCTTTGTAACTCAAATCTTTGACATCTGTGAATTTAATCCCTTCTTCTCTGCTTGATCTCTCTAATGCATTAAGGGATTGATCATTCATAAGAAGAATTTTATATTCCACTTCCTCTCGCTTATCACTAAGTACTCTGTAACATACTGTATCATTCTTAAAAAAGTCATACAGCGATATTCCCATGATATAAACAAATTCTTTTGCATTTCGAATGGCTTCTGCCATTTCTTCTATTCCCCTTTCACGAGATGAGAAAACCATCTTGATATGGGCGTTTTTGATTTCGTCAGTGAGTTGTTTGTTAAGTTTTGCTAAATTAACAAGTTCATTAAAATCGGATTTTTGTTCATCAAAAGCGTCTTTCACCAGAGTGGACAATTCGCCTCTCGTTCTGGCTCTAAATACTTCTTCTACTCCAAAGGATACTATTCCACTCAGGAATATTGCTATACCAATCGCTTCTATTAATTTTTGAATTGGCTGTAGCAAGGGTTGTGACATTAAGCCATCCCAAGTATATGGGAAACTAAGTACCAATAAACCAATAAGAGATAACGAGAGCGAAAGAAAAAACCGCTCACGCGCAGACCAAATTTTCATTAGGTATTCTCCAATATTTTGTTAGGAAAGAGCGTGAAAATAATATATCCATTTTGAACCTTTTAAAAAAACTTTTAAAGAGGTATTTTATTTAGCCGCAACTCTCTAAGTTGTGGGCGTTATCACTTTATTAACAAACAAATCCCGTATTATCCTATTTGAAGCCACAACTAAATGAAGCCGAAATGTTTTTCGCTGCGGAGTATCTAAATCCAAATAATGATTGAGACTATTCGGAAAAATAGGATTTAACCGTTCATCAAGGCAAGGCAAACCACCAGCTTCTTGAATTATTATTTCACCAGCGGCACAATCCCATAAATTTATTAATGAATTAAAGTAAATATGTATTCTTCCACAAGCAAGGTATGTAAGCGTAAACACAGCACATCTAAATATTTGAAGAGAACGATGTGAAAAACCGGAGTTAAAATAGTGAATAATACCGTTTTGCAAGGCATTCTTTCCTTCCATTGCTATGATTAATTTTTGAAAATCGGTTTCTCTATCTACTAAAATTGGAAGTTCCTCTTGATATTTAAGGTTATAGAGACTTGCTCCAATTCCTTTGCCGGCTATGAAAAGTTCTCCTAACGCTGGTAAAAAAATAACACCAACGATAGGAATGCTATTTTCACAATAGGCAATGCTTATTCCATAAAGTGGAATACCACGTTGGAAGTTTAATGTGCCATCAATGGGATCAACTATCCATACGCTTTTTTTTGCTTTATCACTATCACCAATTAATCCACATTCTTCGCTAATTATGGCTTCCCCATATTTTTTCTGAATAGCATTGGTAATCAAATTTTCAGCAATGGTATCAAAGTCGGTTAAAATGTCATAGCCATATTGATTGGGTTTTTCAACGTGCTGGCAATTACCAAATCCTTTTAGAGTGATATTGCCAACTTCAATAGCCAATTCTTTGATAAAATTTAATCGTTCTTTTAACATGGTTTGTTAGGGTAAGTTGCAAGGAATAACCTTTGATATGATGGATTTTGCTTCGAGGGGAGAAGGTAAACGTAGGGTGGGTAGAGGACGAAACCCTTTTCATTCATAAGAATGGGTTCAAAATTGCTCTGCCCACCTACTCGTGCTAAGACAAATCCCAAATCTTATATTCAACCGGCGTTATACAACTGGTTGAGCCCGAACATACGCACCCAATAAAACCATATCTTGCCTCTGAATAATCTTTACTGGAATACTAGCATTATGTTCACACCATTTTTGTTCGCCACCTTTTTCTTCTTTGGCTGTAAAGGCTTTCATAAAGGCATTATCATATTCAGGCAATTTACCCAAAGTTGCTAATGCCAGTTCACCACTAATGTATATGCCATTAGAGGCAAGAAAACTCAAGGCGAGATTACCAGCTTCGGCACCAAAAATTGATACAAACAACTTGAGAGCTTTTTGACATGAAGTATCTTGTTTGGCTAAAGCAGCATTGATAATTTCTTTTGCAGCATCTTCATCTTGCCGATTTGAGGTAGCAAATTTACTGTTCTTCTCGAAAAATTTATGAATATTGACCAAGCCATTCCATGATAAAAGTTGTTCCGCGCTGATATGAGAGGATTTTTTGTATAACTCCTTCAGCAAATTTTTCTTGTCTTCTTCATCACGATTTGGTGTTGCAATGCCAGCGTGTCCTACTTCTGAAGGTAAAGGTCGAAAACTACCATAGTCTGAATATAGCCTTGCAGCACCTAAACCCGGCCCCGGCGCATAAATTAAGGCGCGATCACCCTCTTTCGGAGATGAGTTCGGGTTAATATCAATGACTTCATCCTCTGTTATTTGAGAAATACCAAAACCCATAGCCTTCACATCATTCAATAAAGTGATAGAGGCCCTTGAAAGTAACTCCTGTTGTTGCAAGTTATCCGCTACAACTTCAGGCCACTTCAAATTTGGACTTGATATTTTACATGTTTGGTCTGCTTCCTCAACATTACCCGCCATTCCAAAACAAGCGTTATAAACCGGTTCTTCAATTTTGGCTTCTTCCAAAAACTCACTTATTAGGTTTTCTAAAGACGTAAATTTTTGGCTTTCTTTTGTTCCTTTGAATTTAGGTTTATCAAAGTTATCCGGTTCATGTTCAAAAATGGCTAGATGACTGTTTTCAGCACCAATTTCACCGGCTAGGATCATATAATCACCCCTCTAAGAAAACTAATTTAAATACATAGGTTATTACATATTGCGAATAAACCCATTAACTTTTAGCAGCGTACCACGCTGCCCCCAATAATCCGACTTCAGTATTTGTAATGACATGCACTGGTATATCGGCATTGAATTGAGCAAATTTAGGAAATTTCATTTCCTTGGCTGTAAAAAAACGCATAAAGGTATCATCACCCATTTTGTCTAAGATTTTCGGAGCAATACCACCTCCAATATATACACCACCTACTGTCTTGTCATGTAGTGCTAAATTACCGGCAACAGAGCCATAAATAGACACAAATAGATCTAACGCTTTTTCACACAGAGCATCTTCATGGGCTAATGCCGCTTCGCTAATGACTTGGGCTGCATCCTTTTGGTTCATACGTTCTCTCAGGGCAGCAGACTCTTTACCGTATTTACCATTGCCTTTAAGGAATTCATAAATATTGACTAAGCCATCCCCTGATAATATTTGCTCTGTGCCAACATCACCTTGGATTTTTTCTTGTAAATGAGCCAACAACTGTCCTTGTAAATTATCTTTATCGTAGCTAGGTGCAAAGTTCGCGTGCCCAGCTTCAGAAGACGATGGATAGTATTCACCATCTTTCCAAAACAACTTTACTATTCCTAATCCGGTACCGGCAGCAATGATGGCACGATTACCTTCTTGAGGTTTGCCTTGATTGATAACAACCAAATCTTCTTTACCAAGTTGAGAAATACCATACCCTATTGCCTCCATATCATTGAGTAAGGAGACTGACATTCCCTTAATTAACCGGCTCACACTAGTTTCTTTGATAACGGGCCAGTTAAGATTAGTCATTTGACAATAGCGTTTCCCATCCGGAGATTTTTCCACCGGGCCAGCTATGCCAAAACAAGCCACGCCAATCTGTTTTTCATCTTCGCTTAGCTGTGCCTGATTAACAAGATCTAAAAACTCATTCAGCAAATTTTCGAGACTATCATACTGTTGACTTTCATATTTCTTCTTTATAATAGATATGACTTTGTCATTTTCTTGTTTGAAAATTCCCAAATTGGTTTTTGTTCCTCCAATATCACCAGCCAATATCATTTGGTAATTCCTCCCTTTCATTGGGTTTCAATATTAGGTAATCCTCAATAAATAAGTTAGTAATGTAAAAATCATGAAATCATTTTCTATTGAAGACTACCCAACATTCATCTATCTAAATACAACACTTTAAAAAATACCTATCAAAAATAAAGTATATAATATAAAGTGTTACCAAAAACTATTTATGATGGCTTCTTTATCTAGTTGATCTCATCAATCATTTTAGCCTCTATTAGAAGCTCTTTAATTTTCGGAAGGTATTGATCTCTATTGAAGTCAAAATTCGCAAAATCCTCTCCTGTAGCATTGACAAAGAAGAGGAGGATTTTTTGATTTTCACCAAGTAGAACAATACTAATTAGGGCTGGTGTAAATCTAAAATAAGCATCTTGAAAGCCGGGAGTAACTGTTTTTGCCCGAGCAACATATTCAAGGAACTTCTGAACTTGGAGTTTATAATTTTCCACCTTGATGTTTATACCATCACGTACACTTTTTGTCGGCAAAATAGGTTGAGGAGAATTACCCGTGCGAGCAAGAAATACAGCATCTATGTTGGTATCTTCCGACGTTATTTCGTCAAACAACTTCTGTACTTCTGCGTTTTTCATATTATTGACCTCTGTTAGAACGTGAACGTCCTTTATTGTCATACTATCATAAAAAGAAGAACGAACATCCCCCTTCACCAATCCAAGTTTTTCACTCGTCGGTACATCGGCAGCGTTGCCCTTCTTCGTTTTAAAACCTAAATATTCAAGGATTTTAATGAATTTATCCTTCATATCAAAAGGTACATATAAAATTGTGTGATTTTCACTACCTAAAACGCCTACAGGTAGAAAAGATCTTACTAATGGTTTAAGTTCATCAACACTCTTTCTATTAAAGTCTTCTACCTTTTTGTTGTCACTAGAAAAAATAATTTTACCTAGCGTTAACTCAGCATACTCATTTGTAAACCAAAGTTTATGTTGGTGATTTTCGTAGAAAGCAATAGTTGTCATCACAGTTATTCTTATACCAAAAGCTTTTTAAGGCTATTGTAAATTTCAAGACTCATTAAATAGGCCAAATGATCATCTGATCGTTTATCAGTATATCTCTGTAATTCTGGATGGTAATTCCATAAAGGTATCACATTCATAGGACGTTCATTTCCCAAAGCCTTTAGGAGTGTCCTCAAAAAAATAGCACCCTCTTGTTCTCTCTCATCACCAAATACTTTCAACTTTCTACGGGTTTTTTCCAAGATATCTATCCAATCCGCAAAATTTTTGTAGTTACCCTTTGACGTTAGTGCTACTTTGTCCAAGTTTTCAATCATAACTTGAGCATTCGCCTTTTCTTCTGGTTTTTTAAAAACCGTGTTCTTTAACCATACAACAACTGCATTTTCATTACCTTTTTCACCACTTTCTTGCGGTTGAGACAAAGCCTTAGACAAAATTTCAGAAGATACCAGTGATACCGGGGTTATAACGTGCATGATGGGAATAGAGTTATCATCATGTTTAAAATGTTTTTCCATCAGTCTTGCAGACATGTAGACTTTATCTGCTCCTATATTTCCTTCAAGTAAATTCTCTAATTGTCTGTAAACCCACAAAAACCAACAGGTAATATTTTCCTTTTTCAGTTCTTCTTTGTACAGCTTATAATGATCTTCAAGTTGTGAAAATATATTACAAAAATGATAATTTGTGTCAATGATAACACTTTGTATTTCTAGTCCCAGTTTTTCCTTAATTGCAGGTAGAGATTCTTTGATTGTATAAAGAAAATCGGCAAACAAAGAAGGTCTGTATAAGTTAAATGGATTAGATGGCCATCCAACTGCATAAGGAACCTCAATAACACCTTCTTTTTTCTTACAAAAAGAATAAACTCTCTGAACAATTATATTTTCGGCACCAAATTGTTCTGTTTCTTCAGCAGCTTTTAAATGTGGGAGAGTAATTGGTGTTTGAATCTTTGGTGCCCCTCCAACAAGTAAAGTACCCGAATCCGCATTCATAGCGTTCAAATCAATAACCAAAGTAGTTGTACCAAGCTCAAGGTTACGTGCGGATAAAAGTAAAGTGAGCAAAGTTTTGCCCACGCCACCTTTACTACTTGTGATAATGTGCCATTGCATATTAGTTATATCCTCATTTTGTCCTTATATTCAGGTTTCAAATTCCCTTCATTTTCTGGAATTTTATTGCCTATTTCTTTATTGGATATGTGTTGCCTAGTATTTTGAAAACGAATAATAAACCAAAAAAACCAAAATATTACTACCACAGTTGCAATCAATGCATAAACACTATAATGAATAGCAATAGCATACCAAGATGAAAAAAAGCCCTTCTCCATAACTTCACACGGTACACGTTGTTTAAGTGTGACTGCTTGACATTCAAATCTCGGCTTTTTTTCTTTATTGTCAAATTGAAAATTGAATTTAAACCGGTCATTCTCTAAAAAGTCAAAACGAAAACCTTCTTTGCCATACTCTTGTTGTAATAACTCTCTTGAAACTATATAAACCGGTGGTTCTTCTATTTGGCTCTTTTTTAAGTTTACCTCCTTTTTATAATGATCGTATTGAAAGGATGCGCGTTTAATTGGAACATCGGAATGGGGATAAATCTTAATATATTCCAACAAATAATCTTGATCCGATGCGCTTCCAGTAAGTGAATATGTAAACGATGTTTCCGGTTGCTCGACTTCTAATACTATCAATGGCTCCGTGGAAATGTATTCATTAATTTGATAAAACAAAACTACTATAGTTAATATGTAAAATACAAATTCCATCGCCGTTATGCCATGGCGAAAAGTTTTTGCTATGCCAAAGTATAAAACATTTTTCATAAATGGACGCATATAAACTCCTCATCACTCATTCCCAATCAACCTCAAAATTTACTGTCACCAATTCAAGTTGTAGGGTAGACAGTCACATTGCCAATTACAAATTTCCTCAAGTTGAGGGCGGTTATGAGAACCATATTAAAATTAGTCACGATAGATAGCAAAGCCAAGACTGTTTTTAAAAAAGTCCAAAATTTTGCCATGACCCTTTATACACTAATCAACTTGATTGGTCTAGTCTGTCAAGCAAATAAATTCTAGTGTTAAAAGCGTTTCATTATTGTTCGCCTCGCGCCAATGAGCGGTGAGCTAGTAAATAATATATATACCAACTAGAAAAAGTTTGCTTACAATCAAGTCGGTGGGCAGAATAAATTAAACCTATGTTACATTTCGAGTGCATTTTTTGTAACATTTTTTTGTTACATCAAGCCGTGCGGAAACGGTTTGTAGTCAATCATTAATTTGATAAGATAAAATTACTATAGTTAATATGTAAAATACAAATTATCATTGCTGTTATACCATGACAAAAAATTATGCCGTGATGCAAATGTTTTAATTCATAGACGAACGCATATAAACTCCTTATCGCTCATTCCCAATCAACCTCAAAATTTATTGCCACAATTCAAGCCGTAGGGTAGACAGTTACATAGCTAGAGCTAGAAGTTTCCTCAAATCTCAAAAATCTCAAAAGGGACTTGACTGTCTATTACAAACGTCTGAAGTACTTCATTAAACCAAGTAACTACCCGACACTCCTCTCACCTTTCAAATAGTAAGATTTGCAAGAGCAACTTCACAAACTTCCCGTAGCGAACTTGAACTGAAAGGTAGTAGCCAAGTTTTTAGGTTGACTAACGTTTGCACCGCTAGTGGCTGATGATGCAAAACCGCTATATATATAAATTAACCCAACCAAATTGTCGGCTCGTGTCTTGAGCCAACCCGACGTTCATCTCAAAATTTATCCAATGACCGTAGTCACGACCATACTCCTTTGCCAAACATGAGGCAAAGATTGAATGAAAAAATGTTGAAAAAATTTGGTGGATTTCCGCGAGGCTCCCACCCTGCCTACCAAAAATGTTTTGCAATTGCCGGCTCTGACTGTCATGGGATGCCTAACTATTTTTTGAACTATGATTCAAACTTTTGAACTATGATTTATTGATTATATGAAACCTAAGATTGTTCAGATCGATTCATAATATTCAAACAATCAGTTAAATCATAGTTCAAGATTAACTATATATACCGGAACCGAAATCAATTTCTAAACGTTATGGGGCCAGTTGCAAACTGGCCCAGCAAAAAAAACGTTACGGGGCCAGTTGCAAACGGCTCCCGCCAAGAGCATGGAAATACCTAGCCCTAGTATTTATATATAGTCGTAACTTTTCAAGACATTCATTGCTGTGTTTTTCAGAGGCAATTGTGAAACTTATTTTTTTCAAAATCAAGGTTAAATATTTGGAAAAGACGAATTGTTAAATATTTGTTAAATATTTGTTAAATATTTATCAAGTCAACCAAAACTAATTTCGACTGTTCGTGCAAGGTACGCCTAGAACGAATAACCAACCAAAAATTTGTAATGTATATTGTCAAGTTAACTGAGAGCAGTCATATATAGAAAGTTTGCTTGTAATCAATCGGATGTGCAGGATAAATTAAACCGATGTAACATTTCGAGTGCATTTTTTGTTACATTCTTGGCTCTCTGTTTTATGCTGAACGGAGTTTGCAACTCTGTCCAAAGTGTTTATGCTTTATAAGATAATTTTTCAGCAAGTGATATTTTTATGAAAAGTTCAGATGTCATCAACAGACAGCAAATCAGGAGGTTGGTATAAAGTTGGTGGAAAGGGTGATCATGAAAAGTTCAAACATCCTAATAAATTGGGACATGTTGTTGTACCTCACCCGCGCAAAGACATCGCTATAGGTACGTTACGTAATATATATCGTCAAGGCTTTCTGGGATTGGAGGTAATATAACAATGCTATATCCTATTTATGTGCATCTTGGTGATCATGAACATGCACATGGTGTCACTATTCCGGATTTTCCGGGATGTTTTTCTGCGGCTGACAATTGGGATAAGTTACCCGGTATGGTTCAAGAAGCTATAGAGGTGTATTGTGATGGTGAAGATATGCTCTTGCCAGAACCCAGTTCTTTAGAACAATTAATGCCAAACAAAGATTATCAGAATGGTATTTGGATAATGTTAGATATTGATGTGTCAAAGTTACTTAAAAAATCAGTTTATCTGAATGTTTCATTGCCAACTAACTTAGTTTCGCGCATTGATAGCTATGCAAATAGTCACAAAATGACACGAAGTGGATTTCTGTCTCTTGCCGCCCAAGAAAAAATAGATAAAAGTTTGTGATTTAGTCATCGGCATGGTGGTGTGGTTACCCACCCACACCGGCTGCGTTTAAAGAAATCAACGGATTTAATCCCCTAGAAAAAGTTTGGTTGCAATCTAATTGGAAAGGCAGAATAAATTAAACCGATGTAACATTTCGAGTGCATTTTTGGTTACATTTTTGGTAACATGGGGCCGTGCGGAAACCGTTTGTAGTCAATCATTAATTTGATAAAACCACTATGGTGGATAATATTGTTAATGATGTTGTGCTAACATAAGTTTTTCTTGTGGGAGAGTTGTCTCAAAAGCCGGTGACAATAATTCACCCACTGCCGGCAACCAATCGTCTGGAATTTCAGGACAGTGAACCAATTCAATCGTGTCGTAACCGTCTTGACAAGTAACCACTTTCAAGACAACATCATCTTCGGCTTTTAGGTAAGCATCACGTAATGTTATTTGACTGAGACATAAAGCTTGAAACCGCTGCGGCGATATTGCAACATACAACCAAACGAGTGAAAATTTTTCCTCATCAATAGACAAAGCTAAATAACGTTGACTTGCGGCATTTTGACAACAAAATAATCTGGGTATATCGTAAAATTCGTACACCTCAAGTATTTTCAAGCGTCCTAAAATTGTTGATTGTGGTAAATAACCCATAATGATTTTCCTTTAAGATACAATAACCTCAAATAATTCCCAAGGTTTTTTTAACTCAATCGGAAGCCACCAAAAATTAGTCTGACAAGCAACAAAAATAGTTGAAAAAAGTTAGTGGGTTTCCGCGAGGTGGGAGCCCAGCCTACCAAAAATGTTTTGCAATTGCCTGCTCTGACTGTCATGGGATGCCTAACTTATTTCTTGAACTATGATTCAAACTTTTGAACTATGATTTATTGATTACATGAAACCTAAGATTGTTCAGATCGACTCATAATATTCAAACAATCAGTTAAATCATAGTTCAAGATTAACTATATATATACCGGAACCGAAATCAATTTCTAAACGTTACAGGGCCAGTTGCAAACGGGCTCCCGCCAAGAGCATGGAAATACCCAGCCCTATCGTGCAAAGTACGCTTAGAACGAATAACCAACCAGAAATCTGTAATGTGATATTGTCAAGTTAACTAGAGCAGTCAAATCTGTTGAGCCTTAAAATCCTAGTGTTAAATGCTTCATTATTTGTTTGCCTCGTGCCAATGAGCGTGGGGCAGTAATATATATACAGAAAGTTTGCTTGTAATCAATCGGATGTGCAGGATAAATTAAACCGATGTAACATTTCGAGTGCATTTTTTGTTACATTTTGAGTGCAAAATTATTTCTCCCCTTAATGGTTAATTCTCATTTCCAACCCCAAAATTCACTGTCACCAGTTCAAGCTGATCGGAATACAGTTACATTACCAATTACAAATTACCTAAAATCAATATTTATATTTTGTGATGTTACAATTTTGTAACACCTTTGGTTATCGTTATGTATTAACCTAAAAAAGAAACCTCTCAACCGGAACCTCAAATAATCGCCCAAGTTTTTCAGCCACTTCCCGGCTAATCTCACGCTTACCACACTCCATATCAACAACAAAATCCTCAGTAAAATCTCCCAACTTTTGACCTAACATCATCGGTGATAAACCAAAATTCTCACGATAAACTTTAACAGCATCACCGGGTGTTATTGTCGCACTCACTCGTTTATACCAATCAGTTTCAAAAATATTCACTAACTCATCATCATTTTCAACAATATTAACATTCGGCCCAAATTCTTGTTGCAGATAACACAAAACTTGGTTAGGAATATCACCTTTTATCTCAAATAACATCATGTTAGTATGGGGCCTTTTCACGACTGCCAACATAATACACCTCTATTTCAATTGTCTGAATTTCATGTTTCCAACAAGCCACCCAAGTATTTTCCTATATGACAATGATATTCATTTTGACTAAGCTTACTATAATTCTGCCAAGTGGGTTGTTCTGGTCCTGTTTCTTGTAAATCTTTAACAATAAAAGTAAATTTTTTCTGTACCCACTCCGGAAGTTTTTGCAACTTTTTTTCAACTTTCCTTTTGATAATCAACTCGTAACACATCTGCCCACCTTATATGTTTACCTTTGTAAGAAACCAATTATTCCTGAGAATAAGCGTCTTCAAATTAGACAAAGCACTGAAATCGGGAATCGTGCCGTTTGGTTGAATCCGCCAATCGAAAAAAATCTTACTGACACTGCCATTTACACAAATGATACCATACCAACTACAAGGTGTATTGGTTATACCCCACCCTTCATTATTAGTCCAGTTAGTACTGTCCGTGCTGTTATAAAGTTCCAGCAACGACTCGCACTCGGTGAGAGAAATTTCAGTCACGGCATTGCAATCGGTAGCAGCTTGCGCGACGGATATTGCCCCAAAATTCAAAGCAACCCCAACAAACAATAGCCCCAACCAACGGCTAATAATGTTGATACTCAAAATATCCGCAAGTGTTATCCACATACGGTGTAAATGTTTATTCAAAGACAAAATTATTTTCCTCTTAATTGTGTTTTTCAGAAAAATAATTTCACACGCTAAACCTGACAGGTTTTGGAAACCTGTCAGGTTTTTTTCAGGTTATTTTTCTGAACATCTATAGAGCAGTCAAATCTGTTGAGCCTTAAAATCCTAGTGTTAAATGCTTCATTATTTGTTTGCTTCGTGCCAATGAGCGTGGGGCAGTAATATATATACAGAAAGTTTGCTTGTAATCAATCGGATGTGCAGGATAAATTAAACCGATGTAACATTTCGAGTGCAAGTTTGTAACATTTTATGTTACATGGAGCCGTGCAAAAATGGTTTAAACATTAACAATTCATCAATTAATTTATGCCATACTCGCTGGTGATGGCTTAAGTAAAACATCTTTTGCTCGATATCGTAACAGTATCCTTTCTAAAACAACTCCTATCTGTTGGACATAATCATGTTGGCTTGTACTGGTTAGTGAGAACATGATAAAAATTTCTTGGCAGCGCTCAATGGTTAATGAGCCTTCAAGTTCTGGATTGGCGAGTTCATAAATCACTTGTTCTAATTGTTTCCGATTTAGGCTTTCATAATCTAAATCTTCCCGACATTCAATCATATTTGCCCATTCTTCAACTTGTTTAGCATTTAACTGATTAGACAAAAAGCGATTCAAAATACTGACGATGTGGAAAGGTTCGACAAGAACCGGTTCACCCTCATAATCCCATTCAAGTTGAGCTAATTCTTGGGCAAGCCTATTTAAGGGCTTAGAAAAAATCAATAATGCTTGCAAAAGTTGTTGTCTATGGTTCATTATTATACTCATCTCAGTTTATGGATAGGTTGCTATATTAATTTTGTCTTTAACGTGGACAATGTTGCCCGATGGATTATATGTGGTTTTCGTGTATTGAATGGTAATACCATTGACATCAATTTGTTTTTCATAAACCGCTTTTGAACCCGCTACCAATCCCGGTGATGTTGCTTGTACTGCAATACCATCATTAGGAATCATAAAAATTTCAATATTTTCCTTTGCATTAGCTGGTATTTTTTTTTTGAAACGCTTAAAGTTTCTTTGTTGAGCAAGATTAGGTATTGTATTTGGCATTGGATATTGTAAATGCTGGCTAGAATCTCAAAAGAATGTTATGGACGCTCTTAATTTTAGTTAAATAATGATTCAAATTCAAAGGCTTGCACGGTGTTAAGAGCGTTTCATGATTAGTTTGCCTCGTACCAATGAGCGTGGGGCAGTAATATATATACCACTAGAAAGTTTAGTTGCAATCGAACGGGCAGAATAAATTAAACCAATGTTACATTTCGAGTACCGGCTTGTAACATTCTTGGTTATATTTTGTTACATAGAGCCGTGCAGAAGCGGTTTAAAATCTTTAAATTAACCGAATAATTTCGTAAATATTATAATTGCAATTGACAATGATAATTACAATTTTTAAAACCGGTTGAGTTTTGAGGCGGCTGAAAGGTTTAATTGGAGGGATAACGGCTCAGGGCATGAGCCGTTTGATAAATTATATAAGTACTGAAGCATAAATTATCGGGTATTATGGAGTCCAAAGCTTCAGCTTTGGCAATTGCTAAATCAATAGCTGCCAAAGCTAAAGCTTTGGACTCCAAAATGTAATAAAACTTGTGCTTCAG
>Ga0233404_10000022_pt1 | contig 31826 bp, 20 predicted proteins | sample Na_oxic_2_MG_FD_179861 | JGI IMG/M metagenome (GOLD analysis project Ga0233404, IMG submission 179861) | Seawater microbial communities from Saanich Inlet, British Columbia, Canada - Na_oxic_2_MG | ecosystem: Environmental > Aquatic > Marine > Inlet | place: Canada: British Columbia | collected...
TATTGTTGCCACGCTTCAAGATATAACTAAACGCAAACAAGCTGAAGAGACCGTCCAAAAAGAGCGTAATAAATTACTCAGCATTCTAAATGCCATACCCAGTGGCGTTTATATTGTCAGTGAACAATATGACATTGAATATGTCAACCCAGTTATTGAACAAGAGTCTGGTCCGGTTAATGGACGCAAATGTTATTCATATTTACATAACAGAACCGAAGTTTGTCCGTGGTGTCAAAACGAAAAGGTGTTTGCTGGAGAATCCGTTCAACGGGAGTGGCATTCATTCAAAAACGACAAATACTATGACCAATTTGATACACCTATCAAAAATGCAGATGGTAGTATTTCCAAGTTGAAAATTTTACATGACATCACGGCACGCAAACAAGCTGAAAAAGCACTACAGAAATCTCATGATCGGTTTACTACAGTCACAAATAGTTTAGATGCTATTGTTTATGTAGCCGATCTTGAGACTTATGAATTGTTATTTATGAACCAATATGGGATGGATATTTGGGGAAGTGATGTTATCGAAAAACTCTGTTGGCAAGTCCTACAAATTGAACAAACCGGTCCTTGTTCTTTCTGTACTAATGATAAGCTGTTAGATCAAAATGGAAAACCCACCGGTGTTTACGTTTGGGAATTTCAGAATACAGTCGATGGTGAATGGTATCTGTGCCGAGATCAAGCGATTCAATGGCCGGATGGACGGCTAGTACGGATGGAAGTAGCAACGAATATCACGGAACGTAAAAAAACTGAAATTGCTCTAATACAAGCCAAAGATAAAGCTGATTCAGCCAACCGTGCCAAAAGTGAATTTATCGCTAACATGAGCCATGAAATACGTACACCTATGAATGCGGTGATTGGTTTCAGTGATATACTCGCTTCAGAAATTACTGATAAAAAGCAAAAAAGTCATCTCAATTTTATTCAAGTAGCGGGTAAAACTCTCTTGACTTTAATTGATGATATACTTGACTTGTCCAAAATTGAAGCGGGACGGTTAGAAATTCAGTATGAACCGATAAACCCACGGGTTATTTTCACTGAGTTACAACAGATTTTCAATCTCAAGATAGCTGAAAAAAAGCTTGAATTTATTGTGGATATTGATGATACCTTACCAAAGGCTTTATTTTTGGATGAAACTCGTTTGCGACAAGTGTTGTTCAATCTTATCGGTAATGCGATTAAATTTACTCACAGTGGTTATGTCAAACTCTGTGCCAATAAAATAGATACACGGGATGATCATGACAAAGTAGATTTAATCATTGCGGTGGAAGATAGCGGCATTGGTATTCCTTCAGATCAACAGGCTCTTATTTTTGAATCATTCAAACAACAGGATGGGCAGAGTACCCGTAAATATGGTGGAACCGGGTTAGGGCTTGCTATTAGCAAGCGTTTAGTCGAAATGATGAACGGTCAAATTTTCATCGAAAGTTGCCCTGACAAAGGCAGTCGTTTTGAAATTGCACTGCATGAAGTCAAAGTGGCGGTTACACTAAAAAATGCCGTGCAAGATAACACTTTTGACTTAAACAATACGACGTTTGAAAAAGCACGAGTATTAGTGGTGGATGACATCAAATCTAATAGTGATTTGATTGAAAAATATTTATCAAAAGTCAATTTGGAAGTTGTTAGTGCTGAAAATGGACAAGAGGCGTTGCTGTTTGTAGAAGAATATCATCCTGCTCTGATTTTAATGGACATCAGGATGCCAAAAATGAATGGTTATGAAGCCACCAAGCATTTAAAAGACAATCCAAACACAGCCGATATTCCAGTTATTGCGCTAACTGCCTCCGCTACTTCTGGTACGAAAGCTAAAATGGAGGCGCACGGCTTTAACGGTTATTTATCCAAACCTGTCAATATTTTTAACCTACTCAGTACACTATCTCACTATCTCAAATATACCAAGAAAGCTGTCGTCAATGTTCCCAAAGTTGCAACGGTTGATAACATATTATTGAATCTGGAAGAGATTGCCAACCTTCCAGAATTGAAAAACAAGTTTAAACAAGAAGTCATACCGCTTTGGAAAAAAACAAGTACTGGGATAAAATTAGATACTGTTACCGAATTAGCTGAAAAGATGATAGAATTAGGGGATGAATATAATGTCCCTGCTTTTATTCATTATGGTAAACCGTTGCTAGAAAGCACCCAAACTTTTAATATCGCTTATATTCAGAGGGCAGTTAAAGAATTTTCTGTTTTTGTAAAGCCATTAATTAATGATTAATGGTGGATAGAGAAATGTGACGGATTGCAAATGGGGAATATTTTGTGTGAGGATTATGAAGCCATTGTCACAAGGGACAAGCTTTTCTCCATCATTGCCCATGATTTAAGTGGCATATTCGGTGGATTGCAAAATCTTGCTGAATTATTAATGGATAAAAAAACGCAATTTGATACCCAAGCAAGAGAAAGCTGGCTTAAAATGCTTATGCAGGCGGCTAGTAATGGTTACGACTTACTAACGAACCTGCTAAATTTGTCAAGATTGCAAACAAGTAGATTGCGAATCAATCCAACAACAATCGCTTTACGATATTTAATGGTTCGGAATGTTGAATCGCAACACGAAAAAGCATACTATAGTTTTTCAGGAAAAAAAAGTTATCAGACCTGCCAGGTTTTCAAAACCTGGCAGGTCTTAAAGCCAAAATATTTATCTGAACATCTATATAAAGGGATTGAAATAGTTGCAGATGTTGATGAAAACCAATCTGTTTATACCGATGCAAACATGCTAAATATCGTACTCAGAAATTTAATTTCAAATGCGATTAAGTTCACTAAGGCAGCTGGCACAATACGAGTAATTGCTAAACAGATAGAAGGCAACTTAGTTGAAATACCTGTTTCTGATACAGGCATTGGCATCAAACCAGAAAATATTGATATACTATACACGGGCATAACTTAAACTTTTATGTAGGGTGGGCAAGTGTTTTTTTGCCCACCAACCTCATTGAAAAAAGTTAAGTTCGTTCCCGCCGTGCATCAAATAATTTAGTCAACTTTAAAACCAGACCTGCCAGGTTAAAACAAAACCTGGCAGGTCAAGAGCAGCGTCCAAACTTGATTTTGACCTGGCAGGTTTTCTTCCTGCCAGGTCTGGTTTAGTTGTCGAATTTATTTTATGCACGTTCCTAAGCTTTTAGCCAAAGAAACGTAGTAACGGAGCGGAGAACATTTATTCAAAGGCAATAATTTTGCAAGAGGCTCCCAACGCCAAAATTATTTTTTAGCCCGTTTCCATAAGCCATGCGTACTAAAACCTTCCCAGCCCCAGCGTAACCAGCGTATTAACGCAAATGAGAGCCATAACGCCCACAGTAACATCGCAATGCGATATACCCACATTGACCAAGAGAATACCCAGACTTGCGGTAAGATATTGCCAATACGATCCTCATACCAACGCAAATGGTAAGCAGTGGAGCCATTGCCGGCAATGTGCATATTGGGGTGTCCAAGCAAGCCTTCGTAAATGGCGGTTGATAGGATTGATAAAGCGATGACAGTGAGAATGCCTATACTGATTTGTATGGCATCAAATTTTAAGGGCTGCATGTCAGGAGACATTTTAGCTCGCCAACCTAACATCATAAACCACCCTACCACAATTAGCATCGCTCCTACATTCACTTGGCTGAGTACCATACCTAATAATAACCAGTGAAAGGCATTGAGCGGCGTTAATGAAACTTGCCCCAATCCGATTGAAACGAGAGTGATGACAATTAAAATACCCCAGATCATCACCGCAGGACCAATCGGCTCGCCACCGACAAATAAAATCCAGCGTTCCCGTGGCATTTTGATTTCAATATGGGTATTCACACTATCTATGCCCAGATCAATAGGGGGCGTGTGAAAAGTTCGGCTCATACCACTGATACCAATAGGTTGTCGAAATTGTAATTCAACGCGCTGTGCGCCAGGCATAATGGGCAAGGTGACAACGCGCCCTTCTTGACGTATCGGTTGAGATTTGCCATTGATGTTGACCGATTGTAATTGTGCATCTTTGGGCAACTTTATTGGGTGCTGCATACCACGACTACTGCGAAGGTTCAATAATAATTGATTATTACTGGTATTTTGTCCTGGCGTTATAATTAATTGACTCCGATCAATAGTCAATACTTGTCCGATGACTCCCTTTGGACGGCTTAGGTATAAAATGACCTTTTCGCCTGGCCAAGGTCGCCATTCTGGTAACCATCGTCCTTGGGCTTGGTGATGGACGATGGGAATGCCCTCAATTTCAACATGCCACATCGCGCTGGCATCTAAACGCCAAGTTTCACTGCTAAAAGCATTTTCAGGGGCGATCAATGTGAGAACTTCTTGTTTTTCCAACACCGATGTCCAACGAATTTCTGATCGATTTGAGGACAGGTTAATGAGGGCATGACCTTTTTCAACACGAATGCCTTCACTGGTGACGGATTCTCCCTGAAGTAGGGGAATTTCTAAAACGATTGCCGCTCCTAATGGGGTTTTGCGTATCACGCGAGTCATCACTTGCCAATCTAAACCTAATAGTAAGGTCCGTTCAATTTGGACAAAGGGCGGTAAACTGCCCATTTCTAATTTTATTGGCTGTGTTTCGTCTATTTGCTTACGAGTAAATTGCAATTGAGCATCAGCAAGTCCGTTTTCACGCAGCCCTTTGACATCCCATTCCTCCGCTTTGACGGTGACAAAGTGGGGCTTGAGAGGCAAATGGAGTTGTACGGTATGGCGGTTAGGTAGAGAACCAGTCATCTGTATTTGATGAATCCCTTTTATGAGCTTGATCCATAATTGCCCTTTCTTATCACGCTGTAAATTGGATGCCGGTTCACCATTCAGCAGCACTTGCTGTGGCAACCATTGTTTTGCAATACCCGGTAAGGGTACAACAACATCAGCGTGGCTATGGATTTCCATGCGCGCACTTAATTGCTGTGTACTCAATTCCAAAAACAAGCGCGGACTGCTGGCACAATAGGGCAAACACTCTGGCTGAGTTAATAAATGATGATCACTCAATAAGCGATTTTGCAATTCGTCCAATAATGATTGCGGGGGAAAGCTTGATTTATCAGTCTCATCAACTTGAACTTGCTTATCAACTTGTTGAGCTGCTATCGGTTCTTCAGCATAACTTGGCAAACATAATAACAAGCTAACCAACAATAGTGCTACGCCTTGAATAGCCTTTGATGGACACTTTTCGCTAAACTCGGATTTCTTCTTTGTGACAGGTTTCTTCTTTGTGACAGGTAATGCCTTTAAGTTGTTAGCACCAGGTCCCCATGATACCCATAAAAAAAACGCGGTTAATATCGCTAATAACATAACATTGATAATGCTTAACACACTGTTGACGGTGGGTGAAAGCAACCATAGATGCACCGACTGATTTTGTTGGACTGGACCACTCCAACGCATGGTTACGTCATGCCATTTCCATTGGGGCAAACCAGGTCCTGTTTGAACTTGGGCATTGGGATCAATTTGTACCAGTTTGGAATGAACTTTACCAGCATAAGAAAAACTGCCCGTTTGATAACGATCATCGGAAAGTTGAGGCGGTTTCATAGCTTGCTGCACCTGATCGGCAACGGTTGGCCTTCTTGAATATTGACTGGTTGTCGTTGGACGAGCGTAGCTAGGCTGTTCTAGCGTTGCCGTGGGACGTTCAAGTTGTGGGTAGATACTTTGTCGCACTTGTTGCATCATAAAGGGTAAGGCTATGATTAATAAAGTAATTAGACTCAAATCGCGATAAAAACGCACTGAGCGACTAAACCAACCTTGCGTTGGTAATACTCGTACTAATGCCAGGGACGCAATAATATTTAACCATACATAATGGGGTGCTTTCGTTTCATGGTAAATCAATATCATTGTTATTAGGGTTAATGCGCCCCAGCCCCAATGCCATAACTTAGCGACTGCCACTGCCATAATAAGAACAATGAAAAAATCCAGCAATGATGACCACTGCTTGAGCCAAGTACCAGGGACGTGATCTACCCCGGTCGCACTGAATAAACGCCAGCCGGGAGGTAAGTGTAATGTAGCTTGTACCTTTTGAAAATCATGCGCCCAGCCGACGGCAGGTAATTGAGTCACGGCTTTTTCTAAACGACTATCAGCGACTAAGTCAATTTGTCCGCGTCGAACTTCTACGCCGGTTTGGCTGTTTTCGGCTAAACGGGTAATAAATTGATCTTCACCATTGACCGCTACGCGCCCTAATATCGCCGGTGATGCCATTTCTAAACGCCATCCGCGTGTCATGCTTCCGCTAATGCGATCTTGTACCGTGTAACCTTTACCATCAAAATCTAACCAATAATGCCGATTTAGATTTAACTGAGCGGGTGTTGGCTCCGGGTCACCCCGGCGTTTTTCGACTATTTCTAAAGTCGCCCCGGCTCGCATTTGATAGGCAGGAAATTTTCGCCACGCAGTGGGTAAAGCCGTTTGTTGTGGAGCAATGGTAGTCACTCCCTGAATTTCTATTAAGCGTAAATCGTTACGCGCATCAAATACCCATATTTCACTGTCTACCCATTGCCCTAATGAGGGTATGAGTTTTAATTTATTCACCATTCCGGTTTGGCGCGTGTGCAAATTTAAAGTCCATGAACCAGGACGCACTTGTAAGCGCAATTGACCATTTGCTTCTAAACGGGCAGGTAAAGGGCTATCTAGGGACATGGCTTGATGTTGGTCCAGTAAGACGGGTCCTAATACGACTTCACGGTGATGACCGGCGACATCTAATTCAATGCGCGTGGTAATTTGTAAAGGAATATCGTCAATAATGCGACGATAGACACGCAGTTCTAAACGATTTTCCACTGCCTTTTTACGAGTTATACCAGGTTGACGTAACCATAAACGGCCCTGCTCATCAAGTTCCGGTATCGCTACTGGCGTGCTCTTAATGGTCAAATTAATCAAACCGGTAGTCGCCGGGATGGGTAAAAAGTCAGGGGTGTACCAAAAATGAAATTTCCCCTGTAGTGTCAATTCACCTTTTTCTGCGAAAATACTCGGTACGCCATCACGATCCGCAACCATAGCTGCGGTACCATTGATTTGTACCTGTTGGGGCCAATGTTTGGCATTACCGGGTAGAGCAATCCAACCAGCACTATAAACTTGCCATGTTTGGCTAAATTCAGCCTGGGTAGAATTGACGTTGAGACTCATAAGGCTGGGCCATTGACAAATTCCCTCTAATCCCTCTTTTTTAATAATCGCTTTCCCTTTTTTAGTAGGAGATTGAGGGGATTGATTATAATAAGGGGGACAGATATCGTCCTGGGTATCATGTAATACCCAGTTGATCCAGGGTTGCAAAGGCGGTGGCACATCCTGGGGTAGCAATGCGTCAGCCCTGATGGATTGACTTAAACATAATAACAGGCTATATAAGCCTAGCATTATTATGCGTTTCGGGAGGTTGTTTTTTGTCATGCTTTGATTCTCCTTGGTTGCGGGATCGAATTTACTTATGTCGTTTCAAATGAATATTTTAACATTTTTATACTGATCGAATCCAAGTTTTTTCTTATAAGAAAAGGGCATTTTTCTATATTTTATGTGACGAAAGCGTATAAAGAAATACCATTTTTTCAAAAAATGGTATTTCTGCCCTTCAAAAAAGTGTTAATTTCTTATGTCAACTTAATGAGTGTGACCTCCTTTTAATGTAAATAATACTAATGTAGCCAGTAGGGTGGGCAAAGTATTCTTCTTGCCCACCTGTTGGCCTCAGATGGTGGGCAAGAAAAAGACCTTGCCCACCCTACAAAAAAACTACAAAAAAACGTATCTTATCAAAAAGTGTGGGTAAACTTGCCCAAACCTGACAGGTTTTTTCCACCGAATTTAGAGAAGATACAAAAAAACCTTACATCAAATTGAGGTCACACTCAACTTAATAGTTGTCAATTTGTCAATGGAATTGTTATCTACACAATTTCTGACTCTTGATTCTAATTCTTTGTTCTTGGCAAGTTAATTGATATGTTGCTCCCAAATCGACGGGTAAAAAAATTGAACTTGGTAACCAAAGCGGCATAATAGGCAACGTTTGCCCAAGTTCTAATGGTTCTTGCCAAATATCTAAATTTGATTTTTGATTATGTTTGACGACTCGATAAGCCGTTGTGTAAAGTTGAGCATGGCTAATATTTGATTCAGAAGCGACTTTAATATTTTTTAATAATTCATGATGTAAATTAGCAGTGCGACTGGTTACCACATCAACAATAATCAGTCCTAATCCTTGCTGTAAATACTGTAAACATTTAGACACAAAAGCCCTTTGATGTGCAGGACGATCCTTATTCGCTGGACTCACCAATTCGATAGCTCCTTTTAAAGTCGGACCTTCTTCATCATTAAAAATACTAATTTCTACCTGTTCAGAAATCGGCTCAAAAGGAACGGTTTGTGTTGGTATTGGTGGTACCCACTTGATTGACTTTTGAGGTATCATTGAAACCTTTTCAATTAAATCATCAAATGCTGCCGGTTCTTAAAAAGTGGCGACATCAATTTCTATACCAAATTGTACATTAGGTTCAGCAAAGTAACCCTCCGGTAGAAGATGGTTCAAATGAGAGGCAATATAAGTCGCCCAAGCATTATAAAATGCGTGCCAATGACGATGGGTACTCAAAGGCGGGTGGAAATGATCTTGTAATGCCATAGCAATATTTTGTATCCCTTGATGTTCATCGGTTAAACAATATACTTGATGTTCAAGTTTTTCCCAAAAACAATAACGACAAGGATTATAAGAAGGGATTAGATCGTGGTTGTATTAGGTTTTAATCCTTTCTGAGCCACCTTGCTTTTTCCATCAGTTTTCATCCAAGCCTCTACCTAACAGGCATTATTCATTACAATCCATAATCATTAACATTTTATCACATATCCTACGTTCACTGATAATCGGTACAAATAGCATCAGTAGGGCTGGCTAATTTTTAATTAAATTAGGAATTAGCAATTCCCAATTAAAAGGCGTAAAAAATATTATTGCCTGAAGTCTTTTTCTTATTTACACGCGCGGGATACGAAGTCACTTCGCTATGCGGAAATTTCTTGACAGAGTTAATTTTTGTGTGTATTATATCACAACTCTATAGGTTGATATTATTAAATTATGCTTTTTTTAGAGTTTTGGAGGAACGAGCCAATCATCTTTATCAGAATCACATTAATGGGAGGAAATTAATTCATGAGTATTAAACCCGATTATCTAACCTTTGATAATCTTCTTCAAAAAAGATTGTTCCGAATACCCAACTATCAACGCGCCTATAGTTGGGAAACTAAACAGCGAAAAGACCTTTTTTTTGATCTCAAAAAATTGAAAAAAAGTACTGAAAGTACTGAAAGTGCTGATAATGAAAAACATCATTTCATGGCAACCATTGTCTGTTTAAAAATTGGCAAAGAAACCATTGTGGTTGATGAATTTGGTGTTTTTCACATTGTTGATGGTCAACAACGCTTAACCACATTGATTATCCTATTAAAGGCTTTACATAAAGTCCTTAGCAAAGGCAATAATACAGAAAAGAAAGTCGCACTTGATCTCCAATCTCTGATCATAAAAGAGGATGAACGGTTAATTTTATTACAAACGAATCATGATAACTCTCATTTTTTTAGAAATTATCTGAAAAACGGTACGATTCCTGAAAGTGATAAAGTTCAAACCACTTCAACTAAACATCTTATCGAAGCATTTAAAGAATGTGAAAATTTTGTGAATGATTGGTATAAAAAATACCAAGAAGTATTATCTCTTTTACAACTGCTCAAAAATCGACTGGGGTTTATCTTTTATTTGCTTGAAGATGAAGGTGCGGCTTATACGGTTTTTGAAGTCTTAAATAGTCGGGGCTTAGAAGTCGATTGGTTAGATAAATGCAAAACCATGTTGATGGGTATTGCTTTTGAAAAAACGTCTAACCAAACTGCCCGTGATGAACACATTAATGAACTTCACAAGCTTTGGGGACAAATCTACCGTACTATTGGGGTGACTAAGATTCAAGGGCATGAGATTTTAAGATTTGCGGCAACTTATGAAGATCAATTTGAGCCAAATCGAATAATCAGTGCTGAAAAAGCGATAGAATTTTTTCGTGATGCCTGCCAAAAAGACTCTCGTCAAATTATTAAAGTAACCAACTGTTTTCTGGAAATGACTGAGGTTCTGAAACAATTGCATGACAATCGACGGATAGAAGCCATTATTAATATCTCACACGTCCGTTTATTGGCAGTATCCATTTTACTAAAATCTTCTCTCAACCCAAAAGAACGTCAAGCGATTTTAAAACAATGGGAAAATGTCACTTTCAGAATTTATGGGCTGTTCACTAAAGATTCTCGAACCAAAGTCGGTGACTACACTCGTTTGGCTTGGCGAATTATTCGTAAAAAATTACCGGCTAAAACAATGATTGATGAGGTATCTCGTCTTGGAAAGGATTATCCCATTGATGAGGCGGTTGAAGAATTACGTCAAACTGATTGCTATAATGGTTGGGAAAGTCATTTACGTTATTTTCTTTATCGTTATGAAGAATATTTGTCTCGCAAACAAGGCAGTGCTATCAGTGAAGAAATTTGGCAACAAATATGGAAAAGCACTGCCACTGATACGATAGAGCACATACTCCCCCAAAGTGCGAGAAACCAACAAGCTCAGGTTCATCGTTTGGGTAATCTGACATTGTTACCGCCTAAAGCGAATGCTAAAGCCGGTAAAAAAAGGTTTCAAGAAAAAAGGGAACTTTACAGGGAAAATCAACAACTAAAACTCATCAGTGAAATTATTGACAAAAGACGTTGGACACAGAAGGAAATTGAAGAACGCGAAAACCGATTATTGGATTGGGCTATAGATGAATGGGGCTAGTAAGCGTAGGGTGGGTAGGAGCGAAACGGCAACGCAGTAACCAAGGTTCAACCCACCGTTGGAAAATGGTGGGTTGCAACGAAGTAAATGTAGGGTGCGTCCCACGCACCGTCTTTGGTGGGTGCATAAGATGAAGCAATGCGTTTTTGAGTGGTGCGTAGGACGCACCCTACGCTCGCTCGTTCCGAAGTAAATAAATACGATAATTATTTTGTGATGGATTTTGTGTTGCAGCGAAGCTCCTACCCGCCCTACTTTACTAATTGAATTAGTAATTAGTAATTGCCAATTAAAAAACATAAAAACATTATTGGCTGAAGTCTTTAAAATTATAGCATTTTAAGAAATATTTTTTTTGACCTTAAAAAAATTCAAAAAATGCTTGACCTTTTTTTCAAGACGTGGTAATATAAATGCCCAAATCATGAAAGTCATTTTTGACTATATGATGATTGGCTGGAACCACTGATAACTGGTTTTTTTATATCTATGGTCCCGGTCTTTTGCACAACTACTTGAAACAGCCCCAGGTTTCAAGCAAGCGTAGGGTGGGTAGAGCGAGCGATAGCGAAACCCACCATCTGAATCCGAAAAGGTGGGTTTCGTTCCTCTACCCACCCTACGCTTCAATGCCATTAAGTTAAGCCAGGGCGGACACGCAGGTTCGCACCGAACCCCCCTGAATTTGTAGGGGCAGACCTGTGTGTCTGCCCTTAACTTAATGGCAGTGACCCTACGCTTGCTGATTTTAAATCTCGTTGATTTGAAAGCGTTTTTTTAATAATTGAGTTTAATACTCAAGTTTTTGGCGAAGGTATTATTTTATTTGACCCCATTTTTTCTGAAAAGCTATAGGACGACCATCTACAATGAAAATGATAATTGTCTTTTTATGTCTCGTATTATCCATGACCGTTAGGGCTGAAGTCGCAACGGATATTAATTTGGCTACCAAGCTTGATGAACAGGCAATCTCTTTGTTTGAGCAAGGTAAATATTCCCAAGCTAAGGCGCTATATGAACAATCTCTGACGATCAGAGAGAAAATATTGGGGAAAGATCACCTTGACGTGGCAACTAGCCTTGACAATCTGGCATCGTTGTATAAAAACCAAGCTGACCAACAGTTTGATTTTTATCTCCAAGCCAAATCCTTGTATGAACAAGCTGAACCCCTTTATAAAATGTCCCTTGTCATTAGAGAAAAAGCACTGGGGAAGGAACACCTAGATGTTGCAGAAAGTCTTTACAATCTGGCTGAGTTGTATCGTAGTATGGCAGGCTTCTATAAAATTCAATATAAAAGTTGTGATTCTAATCCATACTATATTATGCCGTTACATAAAAAAGCCAAGCCACTATATGACAGGTCTCTTGCTATTAGGAAAAAAATTTTGGGAAAAGAACACCTCAGTGTCGCAAAAACTTTGACCGGTTTGGCAATGTTATACCATATCAGACATGGTTATCAAGCAAGAAGATTGCTTGAAAAAGCTTTAGCTATTTATGAAAAGATTTATGGTAAAGAACATGCTAGTGTAGCAAATACTCTCAACAGTCTGGCAGCCACGCATCGAGGAAGGTACAGAGTTGCCGAGTATGGAAAGGTCTTGGTAATTTATGAAAAGCTTTATGGAACAAAACATCCACTTGTTGCAACTATCTTCGATCGTTTGGCAAAAGCAGAATTATACATGCACAAATACACCAAAGCTAGACAGGCTTACGAGCAGACTTTGGCAATTTATGAACAAGCCTATGGAAAAGAACACACTAAGGTTGCGGAAAGTCTTCATAATCTAGCGAAATTGTATTCGAACCGCGGAGGACCGTTCTTAGATTTTGATAAAAGCAAACAATTATATGAGAGATCTCTTATTATTAGAGAGAACGTTTTAGGGAAAGAACACCCCAAGGTTGCGGAAAGTCTTTATCACCTAGCAAAATTGTATTCAAGCAGTCGTACGTCCAATTATTACAAAGATAATCCATGGTATGATGTCGAGAAAAGTCAACAACTGTATGAAAGGGCACTTACTATTATAGAAAGATCATTGGGAAAAGAACACCCTGCGGTTGGAAAAATTTTAATTTCTCTAGGAAATTTGTATGATCATATCCAAGGCGGGCATGCTAAAGCTAGTCTGTTACGGAGAAAAGGGGAAATTTATTGCGATATAATAGAATCGTCGTCCGAATTTAAAAATGGAGCTTTTGCAATACCATTTCTAAATTTAGCAGATTTATCTCTTGCCCAAAACGATCATGATGAAGCTACCTTTTGGCTTGAAAAAACCTTGACATTTCGGGAAGAACTTTATAAAAAAGGTGACGACTATGATACTATGAAGTGGCTTATGTCCCAGAAGATTAATGACCCACTATCAATTAGAGAATTTATATTCATTATAGATAAGATACAAATACAAGGAAAAGAACATCCAGAACTTTTACGAAAACTCAATGAGCTTGCTAAGTTTTTTTCTTATCAAGATAGATATGCATTCGCTGAACTATTGTATAAGAAGATTTTGGTTGTTGTGGAAAAAGCTTACGGTAAAGAACACCCAAAAGTTGTAGCTGCTCTCAACAATTTGACTAGAATATACCAAACTCAAGCAGAACTTTTAAAAAAACTCAATGAGCTTGCTAAGTTTTTTTCTTCTCAAAACAGATATGCCTTTACTGAACTTTTGTATAAAAAGATTTTGGTTGTTGTAGAAAAAACTTATGGTAAGGAACACCCAAAAGTTGTAGCTGCTCTCAACAATTTGGCTAAAATGTACCAAATTCAAGGTGACCATGCCAAAGCTCAACCATTATATAAAAGGGTTTTGAGCATTGTAAAAAAAGCTTATGGTAAAGAAGACTCTAAGGTTGTAATCGCCCTCAATAATCTAGCCGGGTGTTATCAAGCCCAAGACGATTATACCAAAGCAGAGCCTTTGTTTGAAAGGGTCTTGGCTATTGATGTCAAGGCGTATGGTTGGAAACATCCTAATGTTGTAAGGGACATTAACAGTTTGGCATCATTGTACAAAGACGAAGCAAAGTCATATCAAACCCAAGGCAATTACACTCAAGCGGAGTTGGTACTTGAACAGGCTAATGAAAAGTATCCTGGTAAGCTTATCATTCTTGATAGTTTGATAGAATTGTACTATGTCCATGTCCAGGCATTATTGGATTTTGAAAAAACTTCGGCTGGCTATGCCCGATCCAAGGTGCTATATGAGAAAGCTTTAGCTATTGCAGAAAGGGAGTATGGTAAGAAGCACCCAAAAGTTGTAACTGTTCTCAACAATTTTGCTAAAGTCTACCAAATTCAAGGTGACCATGCCCAAGCTCAACCATTATATAAAAGGGTTTTGACTATTGTAGAAGAAACTTATGGAAAAAAACACTCTAAGGTTGCAATCGCCCTCAGTAATCTAGCCGTGTGTTATCATGCTCAAGGCCATCACGCTCAAGCTCAAGTATTATATAAAAGAGCTTTAACCATTGCAGAAGAAACTCATGGAAAAAGACACCCTGAGGTTGCAACCGTCCTCAATAATCTAGCCAGGAGTTATCAAGCTCAAGGCCATCATACCTTAGCTAAACCATTGTTTGAAAGGGCTTTGACTATTCATTTGAATAAGGGTTGGAACAATCCTGATAAGGGTTGGAACAATCCTGATGTTGCAAGAAGCCTTAACAATCTAGCAGGAGTATATCGTGCTCAAGGTAATTATATGACAGCGAAAGCTCTATACAAAAAAGCATTAAAGATTTTAACCAAGTCATTTAATGCCGACCATCCAGATGTACGTGCTGCTTCAGCGAATTTTTCTGATTTCCTTGCAGAGAAGCCATTAGCAACCTCATTCTTTTGGGGAAGTTTACTACAGGTGTATAATGTGGGTATAGGTGCTGTTTTGTTATTAAGCTCTTTAGCATTAATATTACTCGCATTAGTTTTGCCTATTTTTCAATTCTTTTTGAGTAAGCCATATAATGAATGGAAAGTCGCCTTAGCCAAATTTGCAAAAGGAGCCATAATGATTGGCACTTTAGGAACGATTGTAGTTGGATTCCTAACTTTCGTAGCAATATCAGGATCGCCTCAAGTTAGTATCTTTACTTTTTTGCCTGTCAGTATGTTTATATATTTACTGGTTATCGGAGGACTTGCTCACCGGGAATGTGTAGACACTCCATCAGGCGCTGAAATTAAGTATGCTGGATTTCAGAAACGATTTATCGCCTCCTCCATAGATTGGCTTGTTCTTATCGCTCTAGGGTTTATCACCGTTGCTGTGGCTGAAATCCTATACGTAGCTTTGCTTGGAACAGCGTTGGGAACTGAATCTTTTACGTTTATAATAACGGTTTTAATCGGGTGGCTTTATCATGCTTTTTTTGAATCTTCATTATACCAAGCCACGCCTGGTAAAATGATGTTAGGAGTTAAGGTGACTGACCTAGATGGCAACAGAATTTCTTTTGTTAGAGCCACTGGAAGAGATTTCAGCAAATGGGTATCTGAGCTAATTTTGTTCATCGGATTTTTAATGGTTGCATTTACACCGAAAAGACAGGGACTTCACGATAAGATGGCTGGTTGTCTTGTTGTTAATCAAGTGGGCTAACAAACCCAAAAAAGAGGACCTATAGTTTTTATTATCAGAACTATCAAAAACTGAGATGAGCCGTAGCTTTCTTAATAGACAGTTTTTATGTGTGGAATTATATTAATAAATTAGTTATCAGTTTTAACTGGGCAACTGGGCAACTTAAACTGCTCGGTTGACATGCAACGACTTGTCGCCGCCCTTTTCAGATAAATAATTTCACCATCAGGTAGGGGCAATCCCTTGTGGTTGCCCTGGTCTGTATGAAATTATTTTTCTGAACATCTATAGCTGAAAATTATTGTGATTTTCAAAACTCATCATTAGGAGGTTTTAGACCTATGAGTAACAAGAAATGTAGGAATGAGGGGTTACTTCTCATGGGTTTCATAGTCTTACTCGTTTACTCTATGTTTATTCGGCAAGAATTAATTGGTATCATAATCTATCTAATTCTTAGCGGTGTACTTCTGCATGCATATTGGTCATGTAAGAAGCAGGCGTAGGGTGCGTCCTACGCACCGTTAATTTGGTGAATAAATTTATTATTTCATTGGACGAGACTTTATATTTGTGAATGAAATGGTGCGTGGGACGCACCCTACGCTTGCTAGCGTAGTAGAAAACCCACCACACCGAAATAAATAAGAAACAGTAATTATCCAAAAAATGGTATTTTTGCTTCAATTAAAGCCGTTCCGCAGCTTTGGCAGAGCCAAACCTGAAGGTTTGGACCCCAACACTTAATTTAAGCATTTTCAAGTAATTTTTGATATAAGGCTAACACTTCATTTATCTTAACTTCCCAGCCATAGAGATGTTCGGCGCGTTGTCTTCCAACAAGCCCTCGCTGTCGCCAAAGTGCTGGGTGTTGAAAAATATCAGAGAGGCAATTGACTAAAGCTGTCGTAACAGTACTCGCCCCTCCTTTTGGGGATATTGCATAACCTACACTATCATCAACGATTTCACCAGGTCCACCATATTGAATAGTCAAAACAGGTCTCGCACAAGCCATTGCTTCCAGTAACACGCCCCCGCCTGATTCACGCACCGAAGGCAGACATAAGACATGGGCAGCATGTAATTGTTCTACAATTTGTTTGTGTGAAGCGAGACCATACCAATTAATAAGATGGTTAATTTGTAGTTTTTTAGTCTGATTTTCCCATTTTTCCCATAGAGAGCCATCACCAATGAGAGTCAATTTTATCGGCAATTGATCTTTTAAACGAGCAATCGCTTCAAATAACATGGGTAAGCCCTTAAAAGGTTGGAAGCGACCAATAAATATAAGATGTAAAGGTTGTGTGCGAGAGGGTGGCAGTGGCCAGGGTGCTGGCGTAAATAATTCCAAGTCAACTCCATTTTCCAACATAAATCGACAGCGTGAATGGTGACGTGTTGGAATACTTTGTCGAGTGGCTTTGGTTGCTGTGAGAATGGCGGAGGCGTGCCGAGTCGATCCGACTATGAGGTCTATTAGATATCCTAAATAACGGATAGGATATAGCCAAGCCGAATCTTCTCTCATAATTTCAGGAAATTCAGGCGGATTTTTTAAGCCGCCATTCCATGGTCCTAATACCACTGGACGTTTCAGTACATGCAAACGGGTTGCCGCTATAGGAGAAACGGGAGTTACCACATGAATGATGTCCCAAGGTGCGTTGCCTGTTTTAAGCTGTGCTTTTAATTGCCTCACAGCTAACCAATCATAAAGATAGAAATCGGGCGACATGAATAACGTTCTGGCATGTTCGCTGACTGGAAAAAGTTTGTTTGCCAAATGATATAGGGGTTTTGCAAACCATTCTGTATCAATAAATATTATCTTGGAATTAGCTAAAGGGGCACCGACTTCTATTAAATCTTCGCGGTTTCTAATATGAGTGATCAAAGTTACTTGTGTCCGTTGTGCCAGACGAGAGTACCATTGCCAGCCAATTTTTGAAACCGATCCTTTGTTTGGGGCGCAGTCGTATGCAGATAATAATACATGGGGGTGTTTTTTTTTTAACATGGTTCCATTTTGACTAGTGCAGGAGAGCGAAAGTCGGGGCAACCACAAGGGATTGCCCTTTTATAGGGTGGATTTCCGCTTGACTGCCTAGCATAAACGCCGGCGAAAAATATCAGCTAAACTTTCCGTATTCTTTTGTAACTCATAACCTTCTAAGATTCGTTGACGACCGGCTTGACCGATTTGACGACGCAAATCAGGCTTATTGATCAATAAGCTGATGGCATCAGACAATGCCTCAATATCTGAAGCCGCGACCAAAATGCCATTTTTACCGCTCGTTATCAATTCTGGAATACCTGTAATATGTGTTGTGATACACGGAATTTCCATCGCCATCGCTTCCATCAAGACAATGGGTAAACCCTCCGCAAAGCTTGCCAAAGCAAATATATCGGCACTTGCATAAAAATCTAAAATATGTTCTTGATTAACTGCACCTTCAAAAATAATATGCTCAGTTAGTTTTCGCTGTTTGACTTCCTCTTCTAATCTTTGTCGATCTGGACCATCACCTACCAATCGCAAGCGTATTTTTGCAGATTGGGCAATAAGACGTGCTACGGCTTCTATTAAAATAAATTGCCCTTTCACAGGGACCAGACGCCCTATACATAACACTTCACAAAAATTAGTTTGTTCCCGGTAGGAAGGGGGGGTAAATATTTCGGGATCGACACCTAATCGACTTACTTCCAATTTATCCCAAACGGGGGGCGGTGATAATGCCATTAATTGGCTACGGGCAAAGTGACTAATACAACAAATAAAGCCAGCATCTAAAATTTTTTGGGTTAAATCATTACCTGGCGTATCATAAAACTCATTGGGACCATGTACTGTCATAGAGAATGTAATCGGAAAAGCACGATTAGCAATTAATCCCACCGAAGCGGCTGCCATAGGAATATGTATATGCAAATGCGATAACTTAAGTTGGCGCATCCAATGTCCAATCATCACCGCTTCAACAAAATAGAAAAATCCATAAAGGATTTTCTTTAAATCAAATTTGCCCAGGCTTAATGCAAAAAACAAGCCGCGTACATACCCCAACGGCTGTGTCAATAAAGTATAAAAATGGGCTTTAAGGCTTCCCATTAAACCATGAGATTTAACATAGTAAGTGTCTTGTGCTTCTTCACGTTCAATCGTCGTCAATTTGTCAAGGCTACGATCAGGTGTATTAATAGAAGCCACTTTGATATCAAAGCCTTTGCTACGCAGAATGCGTATTTCACGCAATATAAAAGTATGAGAAATGGCGGGATATTGGCTTATTAGATAAGCTATACGAATTGTTTTCATTTTTAATGGTTAATGGTTGAAGTAGAAATCCGATTTTTTCCAAAAATCGGATTTCTTAAATCTGTTTCACCTTTTATTATTTAACACGCATGCCGGCTTGTGCGCCCTCATCGGGGCTGAGTATAAAAAGATCTTTTTGACCGGGTCCGGCGGCTAATACCATTCCTTCTGAAACCCCAAAGCGCATTTTACGCGGTGCCAGATTTGCCACCATGACGGTCAAACGACCGATTAATTGTTCCGGTGCGTAAGCATCTTTAATCCCCGCAAACACCGTGCGTGGTTTTTCTTCCCCTATATCTAGGGTCAACTGCAATAATTTTTTTGCGCCTTCAACTTGCTCAGCTTTGACAATACGGGCTATGCGCAAGTCAATCTTGGCAAAGTCATCATAGCTAATTGTTTCACTCGCTTGTTCGAGCGACGGTGTAGAATTAGACAGCGTTGCTAAACTTTCCTTAGAATCCTCAATCATGGCAGCAATCTGTTTTTCATCTACGCGCTTCATTAAAGGCTTAAAGCGATTAATGGTGTGCGCAACTAATGGCTCCGGTTGCCAGATAATGGGGGCTGCTAAAAACGCTTCAACCTGCTCAGTCATCACAGGCAAAATGGGTGCTAAATAACCCATGATAACTCGAAACAGATTAAGACCTTGACTACAGACGGCTTGTAATTCTGCCGCTTTGTCTTTTTGCTTTACCATCAGCCAGGGCTTATGTTCATCAATATACTGATTCGCTTGATCAGCCAATGCCATGATTTCACGCACCGCCTTATTATAATCACGGCTCTCGTAAGCTTCAGCAATGAGCTTACCGTCTTCTATAAATTGTTGATAAAGAGCCATTTCAGGTAATTCAGGTGCTAACTGCCCATCAAAGTGTTTCGTAATAAATCCCGCACAACGACTGGCAATATTCACCGTTTTACCGACTAAGTCAGCATTCACACGGTGGAGAAAATCATCCAAATTCAAATCAGCATCTTCTAAACCATGACTTGACTTAGCTGCAAAGTAATAGCGTAAATATTCCGGATTGAGATGGTTTAAATAAGTACGGGCATTGATAAAGGTGCCGCGCGTTTTAGACATTTTTTGTCCATCCACGGTTAAAAAGCCGTGAACAAACACAGCTGTCGGCTTTCTAAAGCCCCCGCCGGTCAACATTGCCGGCCAAAATAGGGTGTGGAAATAAATAATGTCTTTACCAATAAAGTGATATAACTCTGCCTGACTATCTGCTCCCCAAAATTCATCAAAGTCAATTCCTTCCCGATCACACAGATTTTTGAAACTCGCCATATAGCCAACCGGCGCGTCTAACCAGACATAAAAATATTTGCCTGGCTCATCGGGAATTTCAAAACCAAAATAGGGAGCATCACGCGAAATATCCCAGGATTGCAGCCCCGATTCAAACCATTCATTCAACTTATGCACAACCCCCGGTTGTAAAGTTCCACTACCTACCCATTCCTGCAATAGGTTTTCAAAATTTGATAAGTTGACAAATAGGTGTTCTGAATCTTTTTCTATCGGCTTCGCGCCAGAAATAGCAGATACCGGGTTTTTTAAATCTGTGGGATTGTAAGTTTTACTGCATACCTCACAACTATCACCATATTGATCTTTTGCGCCGCATTTTGGACATTCGCCGCGAATAAATCTATCAGGCAAAAACATTTCTTTAACGGGATCATAAAAATGACGAACAACGCGACGTTCAATATGCCCATTTTCCTTCAATCCCTGATAAATTAAATTAGAAAAGTGTTGAGTTTCAGGGCTATGGGTGGAATAATAATTATCAAATCCGATGGCAAAATCGGCAAAATCGGTTTGATGCTCAGTTTTGAAATGAGCAATCATATCTTCAGGGCTGATGCCCTGTTTTTGAGCGCGTAGCATAATGGGTGTACCATGCGCGTCGTCAGCGCAGACATAGTAGCATTCGTGCCCACGCATTTTTTGGAAACGTACCCATATATCAGTTTGGATATATTCCACTAGGTGCCCAATATGTATAGAACCATTTGCATAAGGTAATGCACTGGTGACTAAAATTTTTCTTTTTGTCATAATAAATTGCTGTCAATGAATAAATTAAAAGAAATCCGATTTTTTCAAAAATCGGATTTCTAACACGCTAATTTTAATAACACGTTAAGACTGAATAATTACCACATATATAAGATAACATTATTCATCTTAATATGCCTATAGTTTTTCAGATAAAATATTTTCAGAATACAAAAACTGATAACTGATATGTTTATACGTCGTTTACCCGTTTATTTATTATTAGACTGCTCTGCATCTATGACAGGGCAACCTATTGAACAAGTCAGACAAGGGCTAAGAGCTTTGTTAGATGATTTGAGTACCGAGCCGATGGCTATTGAAACTGTTTATTTATCGGTGATTACATTTAATAGCACCGCTCAACAATTAATACCCTTAACGGAATTGATGCAATTTAAAGAGCCTAAAATACAAGCCAGTGGTGCAACTGCATTGGGGGCTGCCCTACGTTTGCTAAAAGATTGCTTAGATAAAGAAGTTCGTAAAAGTACCGAAGATCAAAAAGGTGATTGGAAACCGTTAGTTTTTTTGATGACGGATGGTATGCCAACCGATTCTTGGGAAATGGCTGCCGATGAAATCAAAGAATTGAAAATGGCTAACTTAATTGCTTTTGCAGCCGGAAGTGGAACAGATGTGGCTAACTTAAAACGCATAACGAATATTGTATTAAAATCTGATGAGCTGTCTCCAGGCGCTTTGAAAGCTTTTTTTCAATGGATGAGCCAATCCATTTTGCGAACAGGTAAAAGTGTACAGGTTATGGCACAAAGTGCTCCGGTTGATTTGCCGCCGCCGCCACCGCAAATTCAAATTGTTCCATAGGTTTTGATGGGAGTCGTGAAACTAAACCTGACAGGTTTTTAAAACCTGTCAGGTTTGGCAGTTTAAAAATAAATGTTATGGCATTTTCTACTGAAAAATTTAATTCAACCTGTCCATTATGGACTTGGAAACCCATTTCACCAGGAAAAGATCAACATTCAGAATCTGCCTGTCAAAGTGAAACTTTATCCCATGGTTTTGAAATCATTGGTGCCAGAGTGCGGGGTAAAAAGCATAAACATGAGGGAACTAATTGCGATGATTGGTTTGAAATTGCCCGCAGTGGTGACTGGAACATTATTGCGGTGTCTGATGGGGCGGGTTCTAAAATGTTTTCCAGGGTAGGGGCGCGAGTTGCTTGTCAAACGGCAGTTAATTATTTGGTGAAACAATTACAAAAACATCATATAAAACCACGCCAAGAATGGACGGCTGACACCTTTGCCCGAAATGAAATTTACCAGTTTAAAGAGCCAGATATTGAATTAACCCAAAAAATTTTACATGAAGCGATACAATCTGCCTATTATGCGATTGAAGAAGCTTTTCATGCGCGTGATCAGTTAAAATATTATTACAAAGCACTTGGCAACCGTGATTTAACCCTTAGCGATTTTTCCACTACTTTATTATTAGCTATTCATACCAGGGTTCACTATAAAGCTGCCCCCTATAGTTTAGTTTTGACTTGTCAAATCGGTGATGGCATGACTGCTGCTATTTGTCAACAACAATCTATTAGCTGTTTATTGGGAAAAGTCGAAAAAAATCATTTTGGTGGCGAAACGCAATTTTTAACTTCTTCAAAAAGACAATTAGAAAGAAATTATTTAGCCACTATAACTTATAGCTTTTTCAGTCAAATGCGAGCCTTAATGGTGATGACGGATGGCGTATCTGATGATTATTTTCCGCCTGATAAAAATATGCTACGCCTTTTTGGAGATTTAATTCTTAATGGTATTATTCCTATAAGTACTTTTTCATCCAGGTTTAAAGAAAAGGAAATTTTAAGGCAAAATGACTATCTATTTATCCAAGAACGTTTAAGCGAAAAAGGTTCCCAGCCCACACCAATTTGTTCCGTTTCAGAATATGCTAAAATTATTAATATTCCGATAGAAAAATTAATTGCAACGCCGGCTTGGTTAGTCGCCGGTATCCCAAAGGAAATATTAGAATCGCATGATATAAGTTCTGAAAATCGCCTACTTGCCTGGCTAGATACTTATAATATTAGGGGTTCTTTTGATGACAGGACTTTAGTGGTTCTAACGAAAGAATTTTAAACAAGATTAAACGGATTAATGGATTAACAGGATTTTAAACACAATTGTAGCCCACCTTTGTTTGGACTCCAAAGCTTCAGCTTTGGTTTTTTTAAAGGTGTTTCCGGATGGACACTATTTAACGTGTTTTTTTAATGATACCTCAATAGATTCGTTCTTATCCTTTATTGTAACGCACTGATAACGACTGGAATAGCCTGGATATTCAACTTTAATGACATATTGACCGGGTCCAAGGGGAATCCCTTTTGTATATTTGTCTCTTATATTCATTATTTTTATCGTGCTATTAGACGGCACAGGGTTGACAGTTAAACTATACTTTTTGTTTGACTGAACATTTGACTGAACATTTGCTGTTTCAAATATTGTTAGATAGTTTAGATTGAAGAAGTTCTTTATATCATCAAAAAAAACATAGAAGGAATAGGATAATGAAAAGATAAGGAGCCAAAAAAAACTAGCTTGATTACGTCCTATTTTACGTTCATTTGAAATATGTTTCTTAAGGTTTTTCTTTTCACTTTTAGAGTTTTGTTCTAAAACACGTAAATTTTGTGCAAGTTCCTTAGTTTTAACACCAAGTTCTTTATTTTTAGTACTTAATTCTGTTTGGACCCCTTCACGTTTCTTTTGAATCGTTTTGTCAAATTGTTTAAGTTGCTCACTTTCACGAAACAACAACTGAATCAATTTAAAAGCGATTACTAAAGGTATTAAAGAAAGAAAAATAATCTTTACCATTTCCATTGTTTGTACCTCATTAGAACTACAAGGATTGTATATAATAAGGGATTAAAACCGAGCATAAGTTCGAGTCAATCCTTTCTCATATACAATTCATGTAGTTATTGTTTTTTTAAAATCCTTTCTTATATACAATCCCTGTCGTTATTGTTTTTTTATATCTTTTATTATAACTTATGCACACAAACACCCCCTCTCCACTTACAATATATCAAAATATTACCACACACCTGGAAAAAATTATCACCGGGCAAGCCCATGCAATTAGAAAACTATTAGCCGCCTTCGCTAGTGGTGGGCATGTCTTATTAGAAGATTTACCTGGCACCGGTAAAACAACATTGGCTAAAGCACTCGCACAATCCTTACAAATGGACTTTCAGCGTATTCAATTTACTCCAGATTTATTACCATCAGATATTTTAGGAGTATCAATTTTTGATCAGCGTAGCCAAAACTTTCGTTTCCATAAAGGTCCTGTTTTTAGCGAAATTTTGCTGGTAGATGAAATTAATCGGGCTTCCCCTAGAACGCAATCTGCTTTATTAGAAGCGATGGGAGAAAAACAAGTTAGTATAGATGGTAAAAGGCATCCGCTCAATGAATCGTTTTTTGTTATCGCCACCCAAAATCCTATAGAATTTCATGGTACCTACCCATTGCCAGAGGCACAAATGGATCGTTTTGCCATGCGTTTTAGCTTAGGCTATGTCAGTGCCGAAGAAGAAGTCGCCATTTTATCCGCACAACAGCAGTCCATAAATATTTCCAAAGCGTGTGCGAGTCAAGATGATATTGATACATTAAAGCAAGCGGTACAAGCGGTGCGTATCAGTGAAGAATTAAAACGCTATATCGTTGATTTAGTCAGTGCCACTCGTACCGCCGCCGGGGTGCAAATGGGTGCAAGTCCACGCGCTTCGTTGACTTTGATGAAAGCAGCACAAGCATTAGCTCTATTTGACGGAATGGCATTCGTCACACCTGAGCAAATTCAGGAAATTGCGGTGCCAGTCATTGCCCACCGCCTAAAGATTGATTCGCAAGCACATTTTAGTGGAATGAGTGAAAAAACTGTGGTGGAAGATATTTTACGCGAAGTTGAGGTGCCTATTTAAGTAAAGAAATCCGATTTTTTTCAAAAATTTGATTTCTACTGATTTTATTTTTTACCCGAAAAAAGAAATCCGATTTTTTTCAAAAATCGGATTTCTACTGACTCTAAATTCACGATTCCCAATCCCATGAAACGCTTTTTCTTCCATAATTTTCGTATTGTATATAATCTAGGTCGCTGGATACGACAGCGTTTTACCAAAGCTGGCTTGTTAATACTGACTGGCTTAATCGCAGCCGGTGCATTTGGTATCGATACACGACAAAATTTGGCTTATCAATTATTTTCCCTATTATTGGCACTGTTACTTTTAGGTTTTTTGAGTAATTTACGTTTCCGATTACATGTCAAAGCACAACGTGATTTACCACCGTTTGCCACAGTAGGCGAAACATTATATTATCAAATCAAGATACAAAATGAGACTCAAAAACTACAACGTAGTTTAACTTTGTATGAAAATATCAAACTCAACCCACCCAGTTTTGAAACTTTTCTAAAAGCCAAGGAACCAGGGCATGAAAAACGTAACATGTTTGATAATTATGTCGGCTATCCCCGTTGGCACTGGTTAATGCGCCTTAGCAGAGGAGCAAATGTGACGGAGCAAAACTTGCCCCCCCTTCCACCATCTTTAATGAAACCATTAAAAGTTAAAAATGATAGGGCTAATAATAAGGCATCAATCTCAGTAAAAATGACACTTGAGCCTTTGCGGAGAGGTTATGTGCATTTAACAGATATGATCATTGCCCGTCCTGATCCTTTTGGACTTGTAAAGGCTCCATACACCATTAATGTATCAGATAGCTTATTAGTCTTGCCGAAACGTTATCCCGTCGGTGAAATTTCACTATCAGGCTCAAGAAAATACCAACGCGGTGGGGTTAATTTAGCCATGTCAGTTGGGGATTCCGAAGAATTTGTCTCTTTGCGCGAATATCGCCCTGGGGATCCATTGCGACATATTCATTGGAAAAGCTGGGCGAAAATTGGTAAACCGATTGTCAAAGAATTTCAAGATGAATTTTTTGTCCGTCATGCCCTGATTTTAGATACTTTCACGGAACAAGCTACTGGTGAAATTTTTGAAACGGCGGTTTCTGTTGCTGCCTCTTTTGCCTGTGCGCCGCGTAGCCATGAAGTTTTATTAGACTTAATGTTTGCCGGCACCCAAGCCTATTGCTTTACCAGTGGGCGCGGTTTAGCCAATACAGATAAATTATTGGAAATCCTTGCCTGTGTAAAGGCTTGCACCGCTCAACCTTTTTCCCGATTGCCTTCCTTAGTGATGGAACAGGCAACTTCCCTCAGCGGTTGTATCTGTATTTTATTAGATTGGGATATCCCCCGCCAGCATTTTGTACAGTCACTGAAAAACAGGGGGATTCCTCTATTGGTTACAGTGATAAGCTCGACGGAATTAGAAATTGATCATAAAAAATTTCCTGAAGTGCATGTTTTGCCGCTTAATGCCATTGCTGAGGAATTAGCAAAATTATCTTGTTATTCAGAATAAAAAACCTTCATAAATTTTACTCGAAGTTACCATAAATTTTAACATGCACATTGCTATTATTGCGGGTGAATTATCCGGGGATATTTTAGGGGCGGGATTAATTCAGGCTATCCGCGCCCATTATCCTGATGCTATCATTGAAGGCATTGGTGGTCCTCAAATGTTAGCTGCCGGGTTTCAGAGTCATTATCCTTTAGAAACTTTATCGGTGATGGGCTTAGTCGAAGTCCTAAAACATTATCCTCGCCTGAAAAAGTGTCGGGATAGTTTGCGTGATCATTTTTTACAGCATCCGCCAGATGTTTTTATTGGAATTGATGCACCTGATTTTAATTTGGGTTTAGAAACGATTTTGAAATCTGCTGGTATAAAGACGGTGCATTATGTTAGCCCTTCAGTTTGGGCGTGGCGACAATATCGTTTGCGTAAAATTGCCCGCGCCTGTGATTTAATGCTGACATTATTTCCCTTTGAAGCGGAATATTATCAACGTCACCAGATACCGGTGCGATTTGTTGGACACCCTTTGGCAGATGAAATTCCTTTGCAAACAGATAAACAAGCAGCTAGAATGCGCTTAAATCTGCCGCCTCAAGGTGTCTGGGTGGCATTGTTGCCCGGCAGTCGGCGCAATGAAGTTCGTCAACTTGGCATCCCCTTTTTGCAGACAGCCCGTTGGTTATTAGCACAGCGTTCTGATTTACAATTTATTGTGCCCTTAGCCAATGCACATTTAAAAGCGTTATTTACAGAACAAATCGCTGAAATCGCACCTGATTTGCCATTAACCCTATTAGATGGACAATCACGCGAAGCGATGGCAGCCGCTGATGTGGTATTAATGGCATCGGGTACGGCGACGTTAGAAGCCATGTTATTAAAACGCCCGATGGTAGTCGCTTATCGTATGGCAGAATTGACTTATTGGCTGGCTAAATGGTTAGTTCATATTCCCTATTTTTCCCTTCCTAATCTCCTTGCCCAAGAAGCATTGGTACCTGAGTTTTTGCAACATCAAGTTTGTCCAGAAAAATTAGGAACGGCTTGTTTAGATTTATTAGATAATTCTAATAAAATCAACGGGTTACAAAATCGTTTTATGGAATTACATCATCAATTGCGTCGTTCTGCGAGTCAGGAGGCGGCTAATGCGATTTTCAAGTTCAAGAAATCCGATTTTTGAAAAAAATTTCTACTGACTTTCAATTTAGGATTTTTTACAAATACTATTTCTTTAAGAAATAGTATTTGTTGCAGGATAAAACTTTTCTGGATAACTATATGCCTTCAAGAATTTTTAGAAAGCTGCTTGTTAATATTCCACCAAGTATTAACAGCGGTAGCAGACAAAAAAAAATATTTCAAAAGAAAATTCAGCCATGGTTAGATAATATTGATTTTATCAAATTTTCTAAAACTGATAAATTATACGGGCGAATTTTTTATTTCAATCATGAAGTTTATGGAGTGAGGGATATTCATAATATTCTTAAACCGATTTTTGATATGTTACAAGGGAATGTATATGACAATGACAATGATATACTGTTTTTTGAAGGTATTCGCTTAGACATGTCAAAAAAGGATTCATGGTTTAAACTTGAATTAGACGGTACTGCAATTGATGAAATAGAGGAAGCATTAACACAAAGCTGTTGCCTTATTGAAGTCGGCAAGTTGCCTCCTATTGAATCAACTGTAGTTAAACTCTTATGGTTGGATACGTCGTTGTGATTGTTATGAACAAAAAATTTGAAAATTATTTCATTAAAGCCTTGCATAACGCCAAAATTGAAGAAATTAGAGAAACCTATCGGAAAAAAAAGGGCTTTTCGGTTCGTAAAAACTATAAAATGGGTGATATAATTTGTGATGTTTTTGTACAGAACCCCGAAAAAAGCGTTATATTTGATATTACCTTGTTACCCATTTCCACCTATGAAAAGGAAAGGATCAAAAAATTACAAACCAAAGCCAAAGCGTTAGGTTATGGTTTTCGTGTGGTTGCTATCAATAAACCGGTCAACCCGACAATAGCCATTGGTTGGCTTAATCAAGCACTTTTAAACTTTTTGGTAACAAATCCTCCTCCAGTGATTCAATCAAAGGCTTGTCATATTCACTATGAACAAGTGAAAAGCGATATTCAATCAATTGAAATCGACGAATTAGAAGCATTCGTTCATGTTGAAGGCAGTATTGAAATTGATTTGAAATGTGAGACGGGTGAGGATCGAGTCATATCTGAAACCTTCCCTTTTGAAGGCGATATTTCACTCAACTTGCTTGAAAAAGAAATCAAATATGCCAAACTTAACATAGATGATAGCCACTGGTATTAATCGTACTTATGTAGGTATACTGTACAAAGGCATAACTTGGACTTTCAGGTAGGGTGGGCAAGGTCTTTTTCGTGCAACGCCAACCTCATTAGAAAAGTCCAGTTTGTGAACGCGCTGAGTATAGCGCTCATCCGGAAATACCTCCAAAGCTTTAGCTTTTTGAGGCGGAATATTATCAACGTCACCGGATACCGGTGCGATTTGTTGGACATCCTTTGATTTCTACTGACTTTCAAACTTGAAAAAGAGATTAAATAACACCATTACCATTTTATTTTAAAATGGGTTAGGTTGACTCATAATAATAAAAATTTTCTCATACTTGATATGAACCTATCCCACTATTCATTTATGAGCCTAGAAATCCGATTTTTAGAAAAAATCGGATTTCTTTAACCTCGTTTTTTGGTGAAAAAAACAACTATTTTTATTCGTTATTTTGCATTTTTGAATAGTGGGATAGGTTCATATAGATGTTCAGATAAATAACTTCACAAAGGGCAGACACGTTTCACAAACAAAGGGCAGTCGCGGTGGTCTGCCCCTACAATACGTTATATTAGGTTCTTGTCGGGCGAACTGACGTGTTCGCCTTCTTTAACCTGATTTCTGAAAATACCTAGTCGAAACCTTAACCAAAAGGAGAACCATAACCATGAACAATGCTCTGCAAAGCAAAGTGGTGCCAACAAAATACGTGTTCCAACTTCGGCTTTATCCCTTCATAGAAGAAGTTATCAGCGAATCCAAGAACAACGTCTATCTTAACAAACACCGTCAAGAAGAATGGCAAACACATATCCTAGCGGAATTGATGGAATACCTGTCATTTGAACAATTTATGGCATTTACAGATGGCGAACTCAAAGAACTGGTTGGCAAACAAATGGCAATCGAACTCGTCGCAGGGATGTTGAATGACTTCACGCCAGAACAAATGGCAACTTTTGATGAATGCTTAGTAAGGAGGTAGTTGTCATGATGGATGTTTTAACGGATGTTCTTATGGATACCAATACTCTTATTTAAAAACGCCAAAACCACAAAAATAAGCTTTGGTTATGTCTTAAGGGTAAGCTCCCCGGGTCACAAAAACGACTTGTGACTTTTATAATATCTTATTAAGATTTTGAAGATAATCTTAATTGTTATATTAAGTTTAAGATTTTACCAGTCTAACATTTTAAGACTGAACCATAATATCTTGCCACTTGAACTATAATCCCTTGAGAATAGTTGTTTATCATATTAACAAAATGGTTATTTTTTGTCAAGAGTTTTTTCTAAATATTATGATTTGATTTGTATTCGAGGTTCAAGCTGGTCAAAAAACTTTAGCCTTGAATAGAATTTTTTAGGCACTTTGTATATTATGTTGTTTTTCAGGTTTTGAAAAACGTGACATTGGCTAATACGGCTAAACGGCAAATCTTTTTCAATACCATCACTTATTATGAAACCAAACGCGGTTTGTTAGCGACACAAGCTACTCGGAAAATGCAAGACTTTGACGAAATTCGTCAAAGATACGAAATGTTAGGCACGGATAGTGAGGCAGTACTTGATAAAGCCTCTGAAATCTATGCCAATTTGAAACAGCAGGGGCGATTGCTTCCTGATGCTGATATTTTTATTGCAGCAGTTGCTTTGACATACAATTTGACACTGGTAACGGCTGACAAGCATTTTGATCGAATTGAGGATTTGAAAGTTGAAAATTGGGTGAAAAAGCAAACGAATGATTTTAAATAGCATTTTTAGTTAATACGAGTAGGTAAGAGCCATTAAATTAAGCTTCGGCAATTTTGACAACTGATTTTCACACAAAAGTTTTTGCGTGAACTGATAACTGATAACTGATAACTGATAAAATGGCTAATCTTTTTTCGCTCCCCATTTGGACTGTCAGCTTGACATTTTCTGAAGAAATAAAGCTCGTTTCTCCCCTGCTCACGCCTGAAGCCATCACCGTTAATCAATCTTCGGAAACCCTGGCAAAAGCCCTTATCAAAGGCTTGGAAGATGGCAAGATTAAGCATGGGGAATATCTGGAAATGCTTCAACATGCGCCAAGTTTGTCATTACAAAATTCACAGTTAAGCGTTTTCCTTAACGCACCCCGTCAGCATCTCTTATATCCCGATCTAACCTTGACTTTTGATTATTTTTATACCCAACTCCCTAATCAATATTATTTGGGATTTGTGCCTGCGTTAGGTATCGAAAGCTATGCAAATACCACCGAAGAACTGGTTACAGTATTACAAAACGCTATTGAGCTAGAGTTTTCCCGTAAAAAACGTTATTCCTCGGTGCGGAATTTAGTCACTACCCAATGGTATGAAGACATCAAAGCTAATAAACTCATGATAGAAACTCGCTTTCATAGTTTATCTGAGTTAGCTAATTTATATAAAGGGCGTGAACAGAAATGGTTGCCAGAAATGGCAAAAGCATTAAAGCGCTTAGAGCAGCGTCGTTGTTTTGGGCGCGAGAAGGAATTTGAACAAATTCGACGTGCCTTGACAGGCAAATATAGTCGTAGCGTGTTATTAGTTGGACGTGCCGGGGTGGGTAAGTCTGCCCTGATAGAGGAAGCGTACCGTGTGGCAAATCAGCATGGTTTTGGTTCGATGAAGTTTTGGGAAACGACTGCGGCGCGTATGTTGCAAAAATTAACCGTTGAAAGCGGGTGGGAAGAATCACTAGGGCTTGCCCTGGAAGAAATCAGCCAACGGGGTGATATTCTTTATGTGCGTAATCTGGCTCAATTATTTGAAGTCGGTGCTTATGTGGGAAATCCAATTAGCATTGCCGAATTTATGCGTGAACATTTGGCATTGGGCAGTGTGCGTATGATCACAGAATGCACTGATGAAGAACTGGCGACGATTGAAACACGGGCACCTGGCTATAGCAACTTATTTCAAGTATTGCGTATAGAACCACCACAAGTCACTCAACAAT
>Ga0233404_10000026_pt1 | contig 30808 bp, 17 predicted proteins | sample Na_oxic_2_MG_FD_179861 | JGI IMG/M metagenome (GOLD analysis project Ga0233404, IMG submission 179861) | Seawater microbial communities from Saanich Inlet, British Columbia, Canada - Na_oxic_2_MG | ecosystem: Environmental > Aquatic > Marine > Inlet | place: Canada: British Columbia | collected...
ATTATTGCGGATAATTGGGGGGTGTCGGATATTTCTTTTCCAGATGGGATTGGGAATGAATAATTGTCTTGGCGTTGTCGGGTTACGTTTTTTGGCTTCGCCAAAAAATCTAACCCGACCTACATGGTTACATGGCTCGGCGTTGTCGGGTTACGTTTTTTGGCTTCGCCAAAAAATCTAACCCGACCTACATGGCTGCTCCAATTTATCTTGGATGAGTACCAAGTTGAAGCTGAAAAAACCCAAGCCCATATAGTAAGGACGTGTTCAACAAATCAACAATACTTCCGCTTATGAGAGAACAACTTAATCTCAGGCAAAGAGACATCCAGTGTGGCCGCTTAGAAGAAAGAGCCGAAAGAACGGCAAGAGAAACAAACGTGTTCCAACTGATGTTAGAGGGAAAATTAACCGAGAACAAATAGAATATTTTCTCAAACGCATGGAAGAAGAGGATGAGAAACGGAAAGCCTCTGCCAATATCAATGAACAATGATTAATTCGATGCCAAAGTGGTTGTGTAAAACTTTGGCATCTATGTTATCAAAACATTGACACTATTGTTCAACCAATCAACTTTACTGATGCTTATGATAGGACGACCGAATTTTCGGCTAAAAGATATCCTGTGGGGCCGAGCCGAGGGTATAGCAGACGCAAGAAACGTAGCTAAATTGATGTTTACAAAAGGGAAGTTTAACCAAGAACAACTAGAATATTTTCTCAAATACATGGAAGAAGATGAGGAGACAAATAAGGAGATGCTAACTTTTATAACCGACAAAATGACATCCAGTGGAACCGAAGAGAAGAAAATAGTGTTCAACAAATCAACTTTTCTGCCGCTTATGATAGAACGACTGAAAGTTCGGCAACATGACATCGACTTGGGCCGATCTGCGGGTCTAGCAGAAGCCGGGAACGCAGCTAAATTGATATTTACAATCGGGAAATTTAACCAAGAACAACTGGAATATTTTCTCAAATACATGAAGGAAGAGGATGAAAAACGGAAATCCTCTACCAATATCAATGAACAATGATCAACTTGATGCCAAAGTTTTTGGTTTGGCGAACAACTTTGGCATCTTGGTTTTCAAAGATTTATACCAGTCACAATGGTATAAGTGAGTAATTATATGGGATAAATTCACCCAACAGTACTGTCACGATTTTGGGGCCTAATGTTGGTGCCATCGTTTATGCGGATGGCTTGTTACACAAGAGCGTTAAACTGTCAGCTTATGATCCGGGCGCGACTGGCAATGGTAATGATGTAATTATATGGTGGCTTGGGCGATGATTTCTTGCATGGCAAAGTGATGAGGTTACCTTTGTAGCAAATTAAAACCCAATGGATTTAGCCAAATGGATCCAAGTCAGAAAACCCATCCTAGTACAACTGATTAGCGGAACAAACGGATTACATTACCTTGATACCGTTCGTCGGCTAGATTGTATCGCTTATCCGGTTCATTGCCAGCCTTTTAAATTAGTAGTCAATAATGAGGAGTGACGCATAGTTTAAATTTTTATGGGGGTTAGTTTACGCACTAAATTAATGGGATAATGGCTTCCTAATTAAATAATGCCTCATTATCTAATCCTTCGATTCAGCAAATCTGTATGCTCAATTAAGCGAATGGCTGTTCATTTCTAAGGATTTTGGCTATTGAAGAAATCTTTAATACCAATTAATCTAATTACAATTGTCTTTACATTTAATCCCAATTCTGAACTAAAATTCATTTCCAAGATTTATCTTGGAGCCTTTGGCTGGTGTTGTGCGAATGGGAATGACTAATATATAATATTCACCTTTCGTTAATTTCTTAATCCGTTGTACTCATTCGTTAATTTAATTCGTTGTACCCATTCGTTTGTTTCTTAATTCGTTGTACTAAACCTATACTCACGGAGGTATATTGTGTTTTACCATAAATGCTTTATGCAATTCACTATCTTAATTAAAGAAGGAGGCTATTGTGTTTAACCTTAAACGCATTATGCAATTCTCTTTAATCATTTTATGGTTATTTTTTTCCGGGGAATTGTTTGCTTGTTATATTGAGCTTCCGCAGTACTTGTGTTGGGAGTACTGGGAGGAATACAGTGCCGGGGGTGTGACAGATACAAACCCTAGTAGCGGTTCATATTTTCCAGTAGAGGGTGGGAAAACGGTTAGATACTCGTTTTCGCTTTACAATTCGACTAAGCCGGCTGGAGCATATAATCATCAGTTAGATGTTGCTCCACATGAAAAAAGTCTTGTTAGCGTTGTTTCGCAACCCTCATTTGATATCCCTTATCAAACGACTGAGAATGTGTACATTGAATACGCAGCACCTATGGTCATTGGAAATCATGACATTACGATTCATATCCTTAATGAAAATGGGGATAGAATCAGTTCTGAAAATGGTATGACTAGCCAAATTGAGGTGACCAGTCTTCCCGCACCACCTGCTGATCCACCATCTGAGCCATCTTACATTTTTGGTTCTGCTGCTCCAGAAACTATTGAGTTGGGTGATGATGTTGAGTTTCAAGTTGCTTGGGATGATGTAGAGAGTGATTCTAGTGTTGAGGTTATTTATTGTAACCAAGAAACCACTTGCAATACAGCATCTTTAGACTGGGAACGTAATTATGCCGGTAGTGCTACGTCACACTTGTTTAGAGAATATATTAATATGTCTAATCCGGGTACGTATTACTATGGTTTTGCTGTCGATGGTTCTGATTGGGTTTGGGAAGAATCTAATGGTGACTATAAGTTATTTACTGTAAAGGCTGGTACTACAACGCTGCCTGATGACAATGATAATTCCTCAACAAATGATGATTCATCCACTGGTAGCGATAACTCAGTTCCTACGGATAATTCATCGGTAAATTGTGCTATACAAAGTCCACAGTATTTGTGTCTAAATTACTGGGAAGAGTATAGTTCTGATACTTTAACAAAGGCAACACCTGAAGGTAGTAAGTATTTTCCGGATGATTATTATTTTCCGGTTAAGGGTGGCTCAACGGTTAAACATACGTTTAAGCTCTATAATTCTACTAAGTCTGATGGGGCAGTTGCTCATAAATTAGCTATCGCTGATAAAGATAAGGATAAAATTGTTGTTGCTTCTCAGCCGGCATTTTCAGTTGCATATAAGGAAAGTCAGAATGCTGTTATAGAGTACACTGCTCCTACAGCACTTGGTAAATATGATTTCACTATTCATGTTTTGAATGATAAGGGAGAAAGAGTTAGTAGTGATACTGGTTTGGTTAGAGGAATTGAGGTAACGAGTCTTTCGTCGGATGCCCAAGCTCCAAGTATTACTATTTCTAGTCCTGCTAACAATACATCTACTGAAGCAGAAACTATTAATATTAGTGGGACTGCAACTGATAATGTTGGGGTTGTACAAGTTACTTGGAAAAATAGTAGAGGTGGTAGTGGTAATGCTGTTGCTGCTACTATGATTGATGGCACGACTTCTTGGAATCAAGATATTACATTGCATGGTGGTATAAATGTTATTACCGTCACAGCTCATGATGCTGTAGGACTACAGAGTAGTGTCAGTCTGACAATCACAAGAAACATTACAAATTGTGCTTCTCTTTCTGTTATACATCCTACAACTTCTACCCTCTTGATGAATACATATAAGACGGCTGGGATTATTACTAACACAGATCCCAAACTTATGGAAACACGGGGAACCTATGCTCGTATTTTGGTTAAAACTATAGAAAAACATTTTCGTCAAAAATTACGGCCTTTGCCTAATAATGCAAGTACGAAAACACCTAAAAGTAGATTTACTGATATAGCAACTTCTACTTTCGAGAAAGATATTTTAAAGCTAGAAGCTTTATATAGGAATAATCCACATTACAATATAACTAATAATCGCGTGAATACAGTAAAGGTTCTTCTTGGAAACAATACATTGTTCCAACCAGATAAAAAGATTACACGTATTGAGGCTCTAATCCTTACTGTAAACATGTATGAATTTTTTTCTCGTAAAGAAATTATACTGCCTTTTCCATATACACCGGCTTTTCTTGATTCTCCTAGCGTAGCTGGAGCTACAGGCATACTCGATCTTACCAAAAATTTCGCGAACGCTTATTTCATGCAGAAGGGATTTGAAAGAAAATTAACATCTGGCTATGCAATACAGAAAGATGCAAGTGGAAAAGCAATGAAGAGATGCTTTGCACCAAACAATCAAGTTCCTAGACATGAATCAGTTGCATTTGTGGATAAACTCATTAAAGAGTTGAATAATCCTACCCATACTACTGATAAAGATGATTTAGGGAGAATTAATGTCAGTTTGGAAATGGACTTGATGGACGGAGTCAATGGTAATACTTGGCCCGCATTCAGTGCAGCGGATACAAGCGGAACTACAAAAACCTTGGTTAATATTTATTCAGAAGTAGGTGTTGATCTAGATGTTGATCAACCAGCAGCACCAACTTTTAATGATCCAAGATGTATTGTTCCTGCTAATCCAACGTGTGGTCAGCCACTCATTGATACCGAGCTACATGCTCTTATGACAACCCCATCTTCAAATGTTGTCCTAGCACCAGGACAGTGGCATATACGAGCTTTCTTTTTACCTATTAGAGCAAGACTAGATGCCACAGGTAATCGTATATCTAGGGTGGGTAACCCTGGTGTTATGTTTGAAAGTCCTACTCGTACTGGCTTTGCTATATTTATGAATGTTCTAAATACTATGAGCCTTGCAGCTAACAACTTTACTATTCGTGAACAGGCGTATTTACGTACCACTGCTCATGAACTGGGTCATGCGTTAAATTTCCTACATAATGATGGAAATGGAGATACAACAATTATGAACCAAACGCAAAATATAAATGCAAGTTGGGTTTATGAATGGAATCACAAGTCGCTTAACCATATCTATTCGCACCCACTAAAAAGATTGAAACCGGCTACTCAATATGAGTTTGGAGAGTGCCATAACACATCAACGCCAGTTGATTTACAAGTGTTAAAACTACCATAGAAATAATGAGGAGAACACATCATGTATAAATTTAGATATTATCTTGCCGCTATTCTATGGTCATTACTTGCTCTACAACAGGTCAACGCTTTTGTCTTAGAATTGAATGTGGACAAAACAGAATATGTTTTGGGTGAGCCTGTCGTAGTTTATGCGTCAATCACAAATGATTCACCCATATCCGCAGAGTTGCCACAGCATTTGCTACCTGAGTATTACGATGTCACCTATATGATTGGTGAAAATCGGTTTAAAGCGTGGATTTTGAGTGAGCATTTGGAACCAACCAAAACTTTTGTTCAGGGAGAAATTCTACGGCAAGAGATCAAACTCTTTTGCGGAAGCAAAGGTAGATGGACGTTTCCAAGTCAGGGCGTTTACAACATAACTGCTAAGACTCAAGGACAAGCCTCCAATACCTTAACCTTGACAGTACGTGCTCCTGCTAATGAACAAGAAGAGCAAGTAGCAAGCTTGTTATTAGATAGCACTGATGTATGTTATTTTCTTCTGTTTGAAGCCGGTGGCCATTTAGTTGATGGAATTCAGCGATTACAACAAGTTGTTGACCAATATCCTGATTCATCGCTTGCCATCTATGCGAACCAAGCATTAGGTAATAACTTGCTGATAGACTTTACAAACTTTACCACTGGTGCTTATCGGCCTAGCGATCCAGCAAGTGCATTACCTTACTTAGAAGCAGCCCAAGTAAAATCTGCAAGTTTCTATGACTTCTCACATACTTATTTTTCTTTGTATGAAGCCTATATAAAACTTGGTGATGCCAAACAAGCACAGACAATTTTAGGTGACTTAGTTGCTATTACCACAGAATATCGTGAAGACTTTTTGCCCTTTTTAAACGATATCTTGAAAACCAAAGGCTTAGAAGAAGCTGCAAAACTTGCCTTGCTTGCTCGTTTTAACCCTAGAATCGTTATTGCCAAAGAAACTGGGCACAACGAAGTCGTTATCCGAGACGAAAAAGGTGAAATAATTCAGCGCATTGCAACCGGCACATCCGGCAACGACATCAACGTAGCCACTGCCGACTTTGATGATGATGGCGAAGACGATATTGCTATTAATGTGGGCAAGCAAATCAAATTCCACAAACTCAATGGCAATGAAATTAGCACCTTCTCCATTAACAAAGAAGGCGAGATTGCGGCAGGAGATACTAACGGTGACGGTTTACCTGAAATCCTAACCACCTCCAAAGCTGCAAACACCAACAGCGTCTCTATCTATGCTTATGATGGTACTTTGCTAAAAACAGTCAATATCAACAGCTTAGGCAAAAATACCAAACTCAGCATTGCCACCGCCGATACTAATGGTGATGGCACTGTTGAAATTATCGCCGGAGATTTGAAAGGCGATCAGGTAGCTATTTACAGTGTTGATGGTACGGAAATTAACACCTTTACCGTATTTCAAGATACCAATACCCGCCGCCGTGCGGTTCGCAAACCCGGCGATAATGGCAATGCGTGTGATCATAAAGGTAAAGGACGACCTAAATTCTGTGACGAACCCGAACCTCTACCGGTGGAAGAACCAACGCCATCAAGCGAGCCTGAACCAGTGGTGACTGAGCCAACGCCACCAAGCAAGCCTGAACCAGTGGTGACTGAGCCAAAACCGGTAGTTACTGAGCCAACGCCACCAAGCGAGCCTGAACCGGTGGTAACTGAGCCAGTACCGGTAGTGACTGAGCCAACGTCACCAAGCGAGCCTGAACCGGTGGTAACTGAGCCAGTACCGGTAGTGACTAAGCCAACACCGTCGAATAAACCGGAAAAGCCCAAACCAAATAAACCAGCAAAACCGAGTAAACCTAAAAAGACTAATGGTGTCAAAGTTGCTGCTGGCGATACAAATGGTGACGGTGTACCTGAGATAATTGTCGGCATGGCAAGCAAAGGCAGTACTGTAGAAATCTACAATATTGATGGAGAGCGGCAACATGTATTTGCAACTGTCCTAAACAAGAATGGGATTGAAATCGCTGCTGGAGATGTCAACAAAGATGGCAAAGATGACGTAATCGTTGGTGATGCCAAAGGTACTAAGGTATTGGTTTACGATTTAGATGGTCAAATTGGTCAATTCCAAGGACTAGATAGCAAGAATATTGCGAGCATAGCCTTTGGTAAAGGAGCCATAAAAATCGTCAACCCGTTCCCACCGCAACCACCAGTAGTAGACGAACCAACGGTTGAAATACCAACTGATGAACAATCAACGGATACACCAACTGATGGGCAACCAATGGATACACCAACTGATGTTCCGGCAACTCCGACTGATGAGCAACCGACGGATACACCAACTGATGTTCCGACAACCCCAACTGATGATGGGCAAGCAACGACTACAGCAGATGACTCAGAAAATTCCGCTGTGACACCGATGATAGATGATGTCACCACAACGGATGAAGAGCCACCGGTAATAGTTGAGGACGAGCAAAAAGATGAGCCAACTGGGCTACCAGCTTTGCCACCGCCTCCTACAACTGGTGATATTAGCGGTACTCATAACTATGGTGGTGAAACTTTAACCGATGCTACGATTGAAACTGGAGCCAATATTGCCAAAGTAAATATTGCTGGTGAAACTACCAATGAAGGGCGGTTGTCAAATATCACTGTCTCGGATGGTGCGACACTTCAGGGTGGGACTATCAGTGGTGATCTCGCTAATGAAGGAACAGTGAAAGATATAACCTTCGTTGGACGTAAAATAGAAGGTGGCGAATTTGGTGGCACGCTTAATATTGAGAGTGATACTGAAATCGGTTTAGGCACCGTAGAAAATGTTACTTTACTTGCAGACACTCAAGTTAAAGGTGGCATTTTTGAAGGCACTGTAGTCGGCGACGCTGATAGCAAGGCTCTTATCGAAGCTGCCAAATTTGATAGCGAAGCCAAACTCTCAAACATCATTATCGGGCAAGATTGTGAAATTGAGGAAGGCGTGGAAATCGGTACTGGAGTACGTTTCACCGCTAATGATTTGATTCCAGAAGAGACTGATTTAAGCGCAGCCTTAACGACTGATGGTGAAATAGATTTCAGCACTGATGTCGTAACCGATGCCCCAAATCTCCTGAAGCAGATAAATGCTTTGCCAGACATGCAAGATAATAATTGGCAATTGGAGCAAAACGATGGCCGGTTAGAAGTTATGGTGGATGGTACTCGTATGCGAGTTAAACCCAAACGGGTTAAACAAGCCAAACGCAACCGTCGCGCCGAAATCATCATTCATGGTGATGGAACCGTAACGGTAATAACTGCCAAAGGGCGGGAAATTCTGGTTGAAGTGCAAGCATCAGAATAAACTCAAAGTGGTGGGCAACATTGTTAGCCCGCCCGCCCTGAATAATCCTAATTGGTAATCATCTGCAAGTGGGCAAACGTGTTTGCCCACCATTTAATTGTCTGAATCAGAATGGAAAGACATTTAAGAATTTTCAGAATTACCCATGCTACGCTCGCTCAAACAATTTTTAAGCAAAATGTTGATAGGATATAGTCAATGGCAACAATTGCAGAAACGATTACACCAAAAAAATTCTTTGAATTTTCTCAAGCTTTTTCATCTACTGATATTCAGTGGTTAATCAAACAACTAAAAAAACGGCTTGAAGAAAAACCGTTACCAGACAATGCGACTTTGAATGAAGCAGTTGAATTGTATTTAGATGACAAATGTAGCTTTGGACGAGCGGCAGAATTAGCCGGTGTCACACGTTGGGATATCCAAGACGTATTATCTTTTCAAAGGAGTTCTATTGAGATTGACAGTAGTAAATCGGTTGAAGAAATGGATGCGATGACAAAGCGATTAGAACAAAAGGGGTTGTTATGCTCTTTGTAAGTGATACCAATATTCCGATTGAAAAAATGGCACAAGTAGAAAATTTGGTATTAAAACTGTTCTGGATAAAAATTTTTTCAGCAATAGCGAATGTAGGGTGGGTAGAGTGAAAAAAAACCACCGCAACCGTTTAATTAATGGGTAGTCTTGCGTCGTTTAGTGATGGAGTCCAACCAAATAATTGTTCTTGCTCAGGCAACATGCTCCACAACTCATATTGGATAAAAAAATATCAATCATTTGCACATGATTAAGAGTTTTATACATAAAGGACTGGAACGTTTCTATAACAAAGGCAGTAAAGCTGGTATTCAGCCTCAACATGCCAATAAATTACGGCGTATTTTGATTAGGCTAGATGTAGCCATTTGCCCTGATGATTTAGATTTACCCGGTTTCAGATTACATGAATTAAAGGGAAACCGTAAGGGAATTTGGTCAATAACGGTGCAAGCTAATTGGCGAGTAACATTTCGCTTTATAAATACAGATATTGAAATAGTAAATTACGAAGATTATCATTGAAAAAGGTGAAATTATGGCAATGTACAATCCACCACATCCCGGAGAAGTAATAAGAGAAGAAATTCTCAAACCACTTGGATTATCGGTAGCCGAAACCGCACAACACTCAGGTATAAACCAAGAAATGCTTTCTCAAGTGCTAAACGAACATTGTGCGTTAACACCTGAAATGGCTTATCGACTATCACTTCTGTTCAAGCCATCTGGCGAATCTTGGCTTAGACAACAAGCTGCCTATGATATTTGGCAAGTTAAGCAACATTCTTCAGATATTCATATTATCCCATTCGATAGAAATAAATATGCTATGTCAACTTTAGCTCCAGCCTAGCATAGGTTAATTTGTCTCGTTTCCATGCTTTTGCTATCATCGTTATACATAAGTCAAAATGTAGGGTGGGCAAAGTATTTTTCTTGCCCACCGCTTAAGCTGGGCAAAAAAAACTTGCCCACCTACATAAATACCATTTTCTGGTTCCCACGCGCCGGCGTGGGAACCAGAAACGGATCAGGGGATTAACCTGATTGGTGTGAGAGCTATTTCTATAGTTATGATTTAGAATTGACTCTCGCATCATCTGTTCACTCCCCCGATCCGTTGTACTTAAACCGGAGGTAAAAGAAGTTATTACATCGTTCTCAATTTTTACTTGGAAACGATGGGAAGGTATATGTAGTATATGTAGGGTGGGCAAAGTCTTGCCCACCTAATTTAATTTAGAAATAAGGGAGGAAAAATGTTACCACTTTTTACCCAAACCCGGAAAAAGTCTAACTTAAGTACTTTGTATCAACGCATTCACCGGCTCCGGGCAAACCCGGAGCCAATGGGTGCGTATCGAGGGTACAAAAAAGAGCCTATGGTAGTGGAAACACTTGAGCCACGAGTGTTGTTGTCGGCTGATTTTACGGTTATTGCGCCGCTATTGGTGGATAACCTTGATCAAGTTGATGAGCAATTAGATGGTTTTTTTGATAAGGATTTGCTCAATGCACCACTGCCCGGTTTAGCGCAAGTTGACCAAGATACGCTCGAAAGTTATGCGCCAAATCTCAATGATTTGATGTCAGTTGATGTTAGTGGCGAAGATGTGAGTACCGAGTTGAAAGATTTGGATAGCAATAAAGATGGTAAGTTGACTGCCCAAGAATTTTTGTCGGACAATTTGGTTGCAACCATCCGTGATATTCTGGTTGACGATCCGGATGATCCGGATGATCTTTATGCCGCCACAAATGAAGAGTTAACTAATCTACTCGAATCTGAGTTGGAAAAAGTTGTTGGTAAGTATTTAGATGTCAATGCTACATATTTAGGGGATGCTGAAAATAGCATTATTTCCCTTGATTTTGATTTTACTAACACGCAACATTTGCCTATCGATCTTGGGATTCAAGCTGAGAAATTAGGTATTGTTCTTAAATCAGATGTTGAAGTGGTGTCGTCCCTTGGGTTCACTCTTAAATTTGGGCTGAAAGATGCCGACAAAAATTTCTTTGGTGATTTAAATGGCTTAGATGCGAAAGTCGATGCGACTGCCAGTTTAGATAATGTCGATATTAACCTCGGTTTTTTGGGCGCGTCAATCAATGATGGTACTTTTAATCTTACCGCCATTGCTAACGATACTGGAGGTGGGGGTAATTTTGCTCTCCATTTACCGGTAACCGTTAAGCCGGGTATTGCTAATATTCCGGCGCAAGATTTTGTAATTGATGTTAATGCGGATATTACTACGCTGACTTCGGTTGATCGGCATTTTGATTTGGACTTAAATCTTGATGCTGACTTAAATGCTCTTGTCACTAGCTTCAATCAGCTAACTCCAACCACGTTTGTCAATATGTTGAGAGATGTATCTCAGATTTTTGATAATTTGGTAAACACGGGAGCGATGGCTGATTTTGAAATTCCATTTACGGATAGTAATTTAAGCGATGTGCTTGATTTTGCGGATACGTTAGCGGATGCTTTGCTTTATGATGATGGCAAAGATGGTGATAGTGAAGCTAAAGGTAAATTGCTTGATGCTGAGAACCAGCCAACCTTTAATTCGGTTCAGGATATACTTGGCAAATTTGCTGATAATGCAATTGCTGACATCAGTTATGATTCTGCCACGCAAGAACTTACTTACTCTTTGAATTTCGAGAATAAGTTGTTCAATCATGAGGTGCCTATAGTTTTTGATGTGGATTTAGCACCAATTGCCAATATCAGCAGTGATACTACTTTATTATTAGGTGGTGAAGCCGGGATTAGCTTGATTCTTGGTATTAGTTTGGGAGAAGTGGAAGGTACTACTTTACTGAATCCAAGTTCAGCATTGCCGATTCAGTCTGGTGCGAGCGGTTTAGCCCAAATCACGGCGGCTGAAAGTGTTAAAGGTTTGAATTCCGATGGGCATAAGAAAACTTTGACGGCAACTACGTTAACTATTGCTGGAGTGGATATAGAAATCCAAAATGCTAATGGTTACAACAGCGTCTTTGAATTGGTGCGTGATCTCAATGCAGCGATTGAACAAACCGAACTCAATGGTAAGGTGGAAATTAGTTCGCAGGGTAAGCAGTTAATTATCTCGGCTCTCAGTGATGATATTAGTGGTTCATTGACGGTAGCCCCCAACGTTGAATTAGGTTTTGTCGCCGAGGCTGGAACAGCCATTGAGGGCAATAACTACGATTTTATCATTACTACTCAGGATGGTAATGAGCATGGTGTCTCCCTTGCCGGTAAGGAAAATATTACTGTCACTGAATTACAAGAAATTATTGCAACTGCCACAGAAAACCAAGTTACGTTGGCAATTAATGAAGCTGGTACGGCTTTACAACTTACTGATGCTAACTTTGATATTGCCAATTCAGAAGGCTTGTTCAAAGTAACATCAACTAACGGTTCTTGGGCAGCAATGTCGTTAGGCATTCTTGGAGTTGATGCCAATCTGGAACAAGGCGAAAAAGCGGATGGCGTTATTGATGGTAGGGCTATCGCTGGGGCTTCGGTTACGGATCGCTTGTTCTTGGAAGATGCTAAACTTTGGGGTGATCTTGCAGTCAATACCCCGAATGGTATTAACGCTAGTGCCAGTTTCGGTGGATTTGTGGATATTGAGTTAGATGGTAATGGCGAATTAGCCATGCACTTTGAAACGGGCCTGAAAAATCCGGATGATGCCGCGACTAATAAGGATCGGGTAACTATCAGCCAATTGATGGATAACTTTGATAGCCTTGATAAAGTCATTGTTACACCGACTATTACCGGGGGAATTGAGGATAATGGCCAAAAGGTTTATGGTCAATTAACCCTTACTGCCAGCATCACTTCTTCCGAGGCTTGGATTCAGGAATTGCTTGAAGGCACCGGAACTCCTCAAGTCAAACTGGTGGTAGAACATTTCGGTGATCCGTTTGGCATTGATCCTAATATTCCAGATAATGCTGGGCCGAAAATTACGGTAGATACCTCTGGGCTTGAAGATTTCAAACTCAACAATTTTGCTAATTTTGGGTTTGATGGAATTCTGGATGGCTTACAAAAGGTTTCCTCTTTCTTGGGCCAATTTGAGTCGTTTGGTTTCTTAAATGAGCCAATTCCGCTTATTAATCATAGCGTTAATGATTTACTGGGTTTTGCCGATGAGTTTAACGATGCGATCCAAGAGGCGCGTAACGATCCAGCCGGTTCTTTGCAGACATTGGAGAGCAAACTGGAAAATGCGCTAGGGTTGCCGGCTGGTTCTGATATTATAGATCTTAGCATAGCGGAAGGGGATATCCTTAAGATTGATTTGGATTTGGATAATTCCTTCACGGATACTTTGAATGTTAATTTAGAACTTGGTGATTCTGATTTGCTGAATCTTACCGGTAAAGCTGATCTTGATACTACCGGTAAAATTGATTTCGATCTTGATTTTGGTATTGATCTTAATAATCCAGCCAATGTTTATCTTTTCAGTACTACTGGATTAGTTGCCACCCTTAAGATTGATTCGGCCAACGTCAATTTTAGTTCTCAAATTGGCCCTGCAAGTTTTTCAATCAAAAATGGCTCAGTCAAGTTGGGGGCAGAAGTTAAAGCCGGTTTGCAGAATGTTGGGGAACGAGTTCTGATTAGTGAGCTTAATTTTGGTGAGGACTTATTCGTCAATTTTGATGGAACTCTTGATGATGCTAGAACCCAGTTGCTTGATAGTAATTTGCCGGTGTATATGCCCACTGATTCCATCCATGCCGGTGATTTAACCCTTACAGTTGATGATTCGTTTGCAGTGCAAACGTCTGGGCTGGATGAAATCATTGCCGGATTCGATCTGAGTGATTTGAGTTTGCTTGATCAAGTTGTGTTACTGGTGGATGGTGTGGATCTGTTCTTAGAAGGCTTGCAAGATGTCATGGATGGCGAAATTGGTGGTCTTTCTCTACCATTCATTGGGGATGGTTTGGAAGATGGAGCCCGTTTTATTGAGGATTTCCGCTTAGGCTTTATTGAGGAACTGCGGACTAATATTGAGAACGCTGCAACTCCGGATCAAAATTTCATTTCGCAAGAATTGTTTGGATTACTTGGGGCAGATGGCTTAGGCTTGCTTAAAGATACTAACCACGATGGTAATATCAACATCAAAGATATTGGCCTCAAAACCAATGTTGATCAGCAAGGGCTTGATATCAGTCAGCAATTCATGGAATGGGACATGGATTTAGGCGGAGATGTGGATGTTGATGATATTGGGATCGATTTTGATTTGGGAATTCCCGGCTTAGGCTTAGAAACTAAGGGGGATATCGCGCTTGATATTGGTTGGGATTTGGATCTGAGTTTTGGTATCAGCGGAACTTATGGGGTTTATTTTAACCTGTTTGATCCGAGTACTCCGGAATTGCGCTTTGATGTTCGCGCTACGTTGGATGATGCGGAAATTGCGGGTAAGTTGGGCTTTTTGCAATTAACCATTACCGAAGATGAAGTTGAGCCTACTTATCTGTTTGCCGGTTTCGCGGTCGATTTGCAGAATAAAAACGATACAGATACCAAGCATGACACTAAATTAAGCTTTTCGGAATTGGGTGATCTCAAAATTGCGCCCAAGATAGCTGCCCAAGCCGAAATCAATTTGGACATGATGTTAAGCTTGAACAGTGATATGGTAGATGAGCCAACCGCTTTTCCTAATATACGCTCCGATTTCGTGCTAGATTGGAGCCTTGGGGATTCCAACAATCAATATATTGCTTTAGGAGAAATCGGTGACGCTATCCAAGAAGGCTTAAAGTTAGTGGAATTTCAGAATGTAAGTCTTAGTTTAGGCTCTTACATTTCTGATTTTGTAGCCCCATTACTTAACCAAATTCAGGATGTTACTGAGCCTCTCCAGCCAATGATTGATTTTCTGACTGCTCCATTTCCGGTGCTATCTGATGTGGGAATAGAACTAACTTTTCTCGACTTGGCAGAATACTTTAGTGATGGTCGCTTTAACACTGGTTTCTTTGAGTCAGTGCTTGATATCATTAGTTTTGTCAATAGCATTGATGTAGGCGAATTTGATGATTTCTGGATCGACTTTGGTGATTTTACTGTTTTCGACATCAATGACGACGATCTTAAGCAAGCTAATCTGACGGATCCAAATCTGAAATTGGCTGATAAGGATGCTGCCTATTTAGATAAGGCTCTCAAGATAAATGATGATCCGGTAAATAATGCCGTAGCTGATAGTAGTGGCAACACTCGTAGTGGTAATAATAGTGGTAGTGCTAACTTCTACGATAGCATGAAAAAGAACGGTAGTTTTGATTTTCCGATCCTGAGTGATCCGAGCCAGATATTTAATCTGCTCATGAACAAAGATGCAACCCTGATCACCTATGATATGAAACCCCTTGAATTAGGGACTGTTTATGAATCACCTTTCATTTCTATTTTCGGACCGCTTGGAGCACGTTTTGGGGCTGGTCTGGGTGCAACTATTGATTTTGATTTTGGGTTCGATACTTATGGTATTCGGAAATTCATTGATAGCGATTTTGTTAACCCAATGTTAGTTTTTGCTGGTTTCTTTGTCGATGACGGAAATCATCCAGAATTGCAGATTACTGGAGAATTGTATGCCAAAGCAGAGTTAAATTTAGGAATTGCTTATGGTGGTATAAAAGGTGGTTTGGAAGCAACAGTGAATTTTGATCTTTATGATCCGGATAGAGATGGTAAAGTGCGAGTGGATGAAATGCTCAATAGTATAGAATTTGCCAACTATAATCCATTAGCTATTTTTGATATTTCTGGCGATGTTGTAGCCTTTTTAGAATGGTATGTAGGTGTGGATCTGTTCATAGGTTCTTGGGAAGAAAGCGGGGTTATCGCGGATTTCAAATTGATAGATTTTGAAGTAAATTTTCCACGCGAGCCGGTTTTAGCTAGCGATTTGGGCGGTGGTGTTTTACAACTCAACATGGGTGATTTAGCCGATCAACGTCTAAATGGTGACACGACAGATGGGAATGAAGTCTTCACGCTATCCGATAGCGGCAATGGAGTTACTATAGCAGCCGCTGGTACTTCGCAAACTTACGATAACATCAGCAAAGTTGTTATCCGTGCAGGTGCCGGCAATGACCAAATCATCCTGAACGGTTCATCTGATTTAGAATTTGATATTGAAGGCGGAGTTGGTAACGACATCATTGATGTTTCCGGCACTAGCGGTAAAGTCACCGTACATGGTAATGCCGGTGATGACAAGATTAAAACTGGTAGTGGCGCGGATCGAATTTGGGGTGATGCTGGCAATGACGAAATTCATGCTGGCGGTGGTGCTGACTGGGCTTTTGGTGATTTAGGCAAAATCAAGGAAGGCGATAACGGCGCGGTTGAATATATTAAAGCTCGTATGGGTGGCAGCGACGGCTCGGATATAATTTATGGCGATGGTGGCGACGATATCCTCATTGGTGGCGGTGAGTTAGATGAAATTCATGGTGGTAGTGGTGCCGATTTGATCTTAGGTGATCGTGGCATGATTAGCTTTGTTGAGGATAACTTGCGGAGAACTACGGCAACCGCTAGTCATAATATCGTATCCATTACCGAAACCATGCGCGGCTTAAAAGGTGGTAATGATATTCTTCGCGGTGATGCCGGTGAAGATACCATATACGGTGGTAAAGGCTATGATGATATTGCCGGTGGTGATGATGCCGATACGCTGTATGGCGAAAAAGGCTCCGACATAATAAAGGGTGATGCCGGTACTGATAGCATTTATGGTGGTGAAGATAATGATGACATCAGTGGTGGCGCGGATGCCGATACTCTGTATGGCGAAGCCGGCGGTGATAAAATCCAAGGTGATAGCGGTGATGATCTAATCTATGGTGGGCGCGGAGCCGATATTCTACATGGTAATTCGGATAATGACACCATATTTGGTGGTAGCGATCCAGATTTAATCTTTGGCGATGGTGGTGATGATATTTTGGATGGTGAAGCCGGCAGTGATATCGTGTTTGGTTATGACGGTAACTATGCTAATTTGAGTGCCGCCGAACAAGCGGCGATTACCGGCAACACTGATGTTGATTATATTACCTCCACTTTAGGCGACGATGTGCTTGATGGTGAAGGTGGTGGTGATCAATATACCGTTAATTTTAAGGGTGGTGTCGTCAGTAAACATGTGACGGTTTTTGATACCGGTTTAATGGCTAGTGGTGCGGATAAATTGACCATCAATAGTACCACGGATCAGAATGAAGATGGCAATACCGATGATACTTTCCTGCTCCGTTCTGGAGTTGCTAAAGATGCAATGGCATTTGTAGCAATGCTTAATGCTCAGGAAAATCTGGAACGCACTGATTATGATAATCAAGTTGAAAGCCTGATAATCAATAGTTTTGCCGGTAACGATTATTTCGCCCTAGATGATAACCGCGCTGTTACTACGATCAATGCTGGGCAAGGTAACGATACTTTCCAAGTGGGACAGATGTTTGAAACTCCCCGAACCGTAGATGCCAATATTCAGCCCCATGATCAAGACAAGCCCCACGATAGAACGGCGGAAACTGAAACTGATATATTTGCTACTATTGAGACAACTCGTGGTTTTCTAAGTAATGGCATAAGTGAGCCAGCTACGCTTAATGGTGGTGGGGATGATGATGCATTCGTGGTGTTCCATAACCGCGCAACTTTGGGCTTAAATGGTGATGATGGAAATGATGAATTTACGGTTCGCGCTTTTGCCCTTTCTGGTTCGCAAGAAGTTAACCGTGAGCGTACTGATATTTCCGGTGGCAGTGATGCAGATTTAATTCAATACGCAGTTAACGCCCCCGTGAATATCGACGGTGGGGATGGCTTAGATGAAATTCGTCTTATCGGCACTGAATTTCGCGATGATTTTGTGATCACAGCCAACGGCGTATTTGGAGCCGGCTTAAATGTCAACTTTGTCAATGTTGAATTGTTAAAAGTAGATGCAGCCGAAGGTGATGATCGTTTCTTCATTCAAAGCACTGCTGCTAACTTGGTAACTCAATTAGTTGGTGGTTTGGGCAGTGATAGTTTCAACGTGGGAGGCGATGCGCCTCCGGTAATTAGTAATGATCTATTAGGACATAGTGGGATTATTAGTCACACGGTGGTAAGCGACGATCCAAACTATGATGGAGTGCGCGTAGAAGGTATTTCGGCTAATGTTGCGGATAACGATGAGCCGGCTATCGTGATTACCCAAAGTGAGGGTGAAAGTGTGGTGGGGAATGCCGGCGAGGATTCCTACACGGTAGTGTTAACCCACGCTCCAGCCCCGGGCGAACAAATTGTTGTCACGGCTTTAGCTCCAACTAAAGAAGGTGATGACTCTATCATTAATTTTCAGGTAGACGGCGAATTACGCGATTCGCAACAACTGGTGTTCAATAGCACTAATTGGAATGCTCCCCAAACGGTTACCTTTGTAGCAAATGCGGAGCTTGGTAGCGAGCCATTGTTTGGGAAAATCAACCACACCATCAGTAGTGATGACACTATCACCGGGGCAATAACTGAGGCCGTAAATGATTGGCCCACTATTAATTTAGATCAGACAATTGCTGCCGATTTAACCGGGGCAACTATCACCATTACTGATGGCTTAGGTAGCGGGCAAACGCGAGGAATTGAAACGGTTGTTGGCACCGGCTTAAATTTACGCACGGCTTGGAATATTGTCCCCGATGCCACCAGTGTCTATACAATTACTTTGGTTGATGGCCAAATCGCTGCCACTGGCAATGTCATGGAAGCAGCGAATAATACCACGGTGGCAGTTAATGGGGCCAATTTCGGACTCAATAATACTGGTGGGGATCTGCGCGGGGCAACTCTCCAAATCACGCAGGGTAGCGGGGCAGGGCAAGAACGCTTGATTATGTCTAATACGGCGGATAGCCTAGTTTTGAATAAGCCGTGGACAAGCAGTTTGGACGACAGTAGTCAATTCCAAATTTTGCGCTATGGCGCAGTGCAAGCCCCAAGTGTCGATGTTTATGTAAATGATGCGCCGGCGGATAGCGCAACCCCAATTCAAGTACCGGGAGTTAAGGTAACGCAGACGGAAAATTCTACTGACGTTATCGAAGGTATGAACTCGGATACTTATTCCCTGAATTTGACCCAAGCACCAACTGCTGAGGTTAAAGTCTATGTGGAGCCAGAGCCAACTATAACTACTAGGGGCCAAATATTTTCGCAAGAAGCCCAAGTAGCAGTTTCTGGTACTGGCTTGCAAAGTGATGCCAATGGGCAATTCCTCGTGTTTACTCCCAGCAATTGGGCGGTAGCACAAACCATCACGGTGAATGCCATAGATGATGGGTTTGTTGATGGTGGTGATACCAAGGTATTCGCGCCGCAACCGCAAATCATTAATCCGCTGCAAGGGCCGTTATATATGGAGGGTATGGGTGAATCGGAAATTTCGATTGGCTCTTTGGGCGATCCGGTGATGTTGCCGGGCGAAACTAATCAAGAACCAGCTTTGGGTACTGTCCTTGCGGCTACTTCCAATACTATTACCGTTGATCCCCAAGCTATCCCGGATCGGTATAGTGAGTTAGTGGATTTAACGTTGGAGATTACCAGTGGAGTTGGTAAGGGGGAAGCGCGACTAATTACCGGTTATGATCCGACAACTGGAGTTATCGCTGTTGATAAACCATGGGATGCTATACCCGATACCAGCAGTGAATTTACTTTGTCAATCACTAATCCCAATTTGTTAGTGGATGAAACCGAGCAGGTGGATATAGTCACGGTTTTCAATAACGATAGTAACACCGATGATACTGGCGTATTGACCAATAACCGTCTTACTGGCTTTGGGATGGGAACTGACGACATCGTGCTTGAGGGTGAAACCTTCTTGAATGGTATCAATTACTTTGAGATGGAAAACTTTACCGGCAATTTGGGTAACGGTGATAATTTCCTCACTATTAATACTACCCATATTCGGGATGATGATTTCCATACTGTTACCATCGTAAATGCTGGGCAAGGCAATGATACCATTGATGTCAATCTTGATATTAATCAAGGTATTATCGCTATTAAGGGCGAAGCCGGCAACGATAGTATTGATGCCTCTGATTCCGAGTTGAGTATTATTGCTTTTGGTGATGAAGGCGATGATCAATTAATTGGTGGCAGTGGTAATGACACTTTGTTTGGAGATCGAGGCCGTATAGATTATCTTAATGAAGATGGTGAAGTAGTCACGCGCCTTGGCTTAGAACATGATTTCGGCAAAATGTTTGCTGTGCCCCAGCAGGATGATGAAACTCCAGCCGATCAAACTGATAGTGTTGTGCGGGAGCCAAGCTTGGTTCTAAGTATTATGGAAGATGTCAGCGGTAAAGACGAGCTAACCGGTTCGGGTGGTGAGGATATTCTCATTGGTGGTTCTGGGGACGATAAGATAAGTGGCTCTGGCGACAATGATCTCATTTTTGGTGATAATGCGCGGTTGGAGTATGAAGCCATTGGCAATGGCCCTACCGAATTACGTCATGCTGAAACCCTAGTTGTAGAGATTGGGGGGCGTGATGAAATTGATGGTGATAATGGTGAAGACATTATCTTTGGTGGTTTTGGTACCGATAGAGTTGACGGTAGCAATGGCAACGACATTATCTTAGGTGACAATGGTTATGTAGATTTTGCCGGCGATGGTGAAAATATTGAGACGGTTGCTACGATGGCTCCGGTACATGGTAGTAATGATAGTATTAGCGGTGGTGCCAGTAATGATCTAGTGTTCGGCGGAACCGGTAGCGATTATATTCAAGGCGATGGCAATAGTGACTTGATTTTTGGTGATCATGGGCGGGTGTCGGGTACGGTGAATCTTAACTCTTTGCCTTTGACTCCAACATTCGATTATGTCGCCATAGATATGTCAGTTAGTGATGGCGGTAGCAATGATACTATTTTTGGTGGCTCCGGGGCCGATATTGTATTGGGACAACAAGGTGGTGATTTGATTTACGGCGGTAGTGGTGGTGATGATTTGATTGGTGGGCATAATGTTGCAGGTGGTCACGATTTAGGCGATGAAATTGATGGTGGTTGGGGTGATGATGTAATTGCCGGTGACAATGCCATCATTGAGCGGCGCGGGGATACTTTGAATTTGCGTGTTCAAACTTTGAGTGGGCCAACCTTATATGATGCTAATGGAATAGCCCAAATTACCGGTGGTCGTCATGCTGATCCAGCCGGTACCCAAATCCGCGATATTACTTTACTGGATCATGCCGTAGCAACAGACAATAGCTTATATGGTGCTGATATCATTGCCGGCGGTGCTGATAATGATATGATCTTCGGGCAGTTAGGCGATGATAATATTCAAGGGGATAGCTCAATCGCTACCACTATATCTGCTTCAGTTGCGGCGGATGGTACGTTAACTGTGGAGTCATCCGTTGAAGCCGACAATGATGGTAATGATTATATTGAGGGCAACGGTGGCAATGATTTAATTGTCGGTAATTTGGGCCAAGATGATATTGTCGGTGGGAGTTCTAATCTATTTGGCTTGGTGACTCCAAATATGCGTCCAGACGGAATGGATCGTATTTTCGGTGGGGCCGAATCGCGCCTAAGTCGCAATGATCCGGGTTTGGCTGAATTAACTGGTCATGCGCGGGATGCCGATGTAATTTTAGGCGACAATGCTAACATTTTCCAAATAGCGGCTGCGGATAACTCTTATCTCCGCTTCAATCATGATCTGAATCAACAACAAATTGTCCGTACCTACACGTTGCTTGATTATACTTTGGGTGGCAACAGTGAGACAGATATTGGCACTGGTGATGAGTTACACGGCGAAGGCGGTGATGACATTTTGCACGGCATGACTGGTAACGATGTCTTGTTTGGAGAGGGCCAAGATGATGATCTTTACGGCGGCAGTGGCCATGATCGCTTATACGGTGGGAGTGGAGTTGATGGTATTTTGGGTGATGACGGTTTAATTTATACTAGTCGCAACGGTATAAGTGAACCATTGCATGGCATAAACTCACCCAACAATGAAACTACTGTCACGATTCCGGGGCCTAATGTTGGTGCCATTGTCTATACGGATGGTTTATTGCACAAGAGCGTAAAACTGTTAGCTTATGATCAAGGCGCGACTGGCAATGGTAATGATGTAATTTATGGTGGTTTGGGCGATGATTTCTTGCACGGTGGCGAAGGTGATGATGCCATTTCCGGGGCAGAAGCTCTGGCGGGTTATTATCATAGTCAACCCCATGTTGGCACAATTACCGGGGTTATTGACGGCCAAACTTATACTTATCAAGTAGATACGCCGGTGCCGTTTTCAGAATCGTCGCTGGAACCTGATTGGGGCCAATTTGATGCTTATGATGCTCACGATCCACGGAGTAAGATTGAGGGTTTCTTGCTGAATTTTGATGCGGTGGATAGTGGAGGCAGTAAGATTATGGATGGCACTGATCGTCTGTTTGGCGATTTAGGCAATGATTGGTTGGTGGGCGGTACCCAGAATGATCGTATGTTTGGTGGTTGGGGCAACGATTTGATGAATGCCGACGATAATTTGGATAGTAATAACGGGTTAAATAATACTCCGGATTCAGTTGAATTTGCGGATGGTGATTTTGTGTTTGGTGGGGCTGGCTTGGATGTAATGATTGCCAACACCGGTAAGGATCGTTTGTTTGATTGGAGTGGTGAGTATAATAGTTATATTGTGCCATTTAGTCCGTTTGGGGCACCAACGGTTAATCGTGCGGTTTCTCCGCATATCTTAAATTTCCTTACTGATTTAGGAGCAGCGGAAGGGAATGATGTTTCTCTGGCTGAGCCTTACGGTGAGTTGGGTTTAGTTACCTCTGCTGATTCGGGCATTTGGCAGGATCAGAAGGGTAAACCGCGTGATCCACAACCGGGGAATCTTCCGGGTGTGCAGATTGATGATACTGGTGTGCCGGAGGGAATGGAAGGTAAGAAGGGTGGAGGGCAGCCAGATACTGGCAAGTCTAGCGATAATCAGGATAAAGGTAATGAGAAGAAACCGGATGTTACTCCGGAAACCGGTACTGTAGATGATGGTACGGCTCCGCCTCCGCCAGTCGAACCGGTGGTTGAACCGCCGGTTGTTGATGATAGTAATCCGGTGCCACCACCAGTCGAGCCAGTGGTTGAGCCGGTTGTCGATGATAGTAATCCGGTGCCACCAGTTGAGCCAGTGGTTGAGCCACCGGTTGATAGTAATCCGGTGCCACCAATTGAGCCCGTGGTTGAGCCGGTTGTCGATGATAGTAATCCGGTGCCACCCGTCGAGCCAGTGGTTGAACCACCGGTTGTTGATGAGAGTAATCCGCTGCCGCCAGTCGAGCCAGTGGTTGAACCGCCGGTTGTTGATGAGAGTAATCCGCTGCCGCCAGTCGAGCCAGTGGTTGAACCGCCGGTTGTTGATGAGAGTAATCCGGTGCCACCAATTGAGCCAGTGGTTGAACCGCCGGTTAATCCGGTGCCACCCGTCGAGCCAGTGGTTGAACCACCGGTTAATCCGGTGCCACCCGTCGAGCCAGTGGTTGAACCACCGGTTAATCCGGTGCCACCCGTCGAGCCAGTGGTTGAACCACCGGTTAATCCGGTGCCACCCGTCGAGCCAGTGGTTGAACCACCGGTTGATAGTAATCCGCTGCCACCAGTTGAGCCAGTGGTTGAACCACCGGTTGATAGTAATCCGATGCCACCAGTTGAGCCAGTGGTTGAACCACCGGTTGTTGATGATAGTAATCCGGTGCCACCCGTCGAGCCAGTGGTTGAACCACCGGTTGATAGTAATCCGGTGCCACCAGTTGAGCCCGTTGAACCACCAGTAGTTGAACCGCCGGTAGTTGAGCCGGTTGTTGATAAGGATACGGGTAACCCACATACTGATGATAACCCAACGGGTAATCCTCATGATACGGATACGGGTAATCCGCATGATGGTACGGATACGGGTAATCCGCATGATGGTACTGACACTACGAAGCAAGACAAGAATGCCGATGAAAAGAATGGAAAAGGCAAAGTCAAGAGTGCCCAAGGTGCGCGACTTGATACCTTTGGATCATCAGAATGGAACGATGGTAGCACAGTGCCAGTTGGTGTCATGTTGTTTGACGAAACCACCGGCGTTTTTGTGGATAATAACGATCAACCCGACTCCGATGATTTTACTAATGATGACTTTCTGATTATTGAGAAAGGGGATGCGTTATCTTCCGGCTCCGCCGGTTTGATTGCGTGGTAAAAGGGATTGTATTATAATTGGCAACACCATTAAGGGCGAACACGTAGGTTCGCCCCTACAAAATATGCGTGGTTTTGTAGGGGCAGACCTGCGTGTCTGCCCTTGAATTAACTTAATTAAATTAATTGTCTGAATCAGGATTTGTGGGATTCTAGGATTTTCAGGATTAAAATCATTATACTGTTATCCGGTTAATCCTTAAATCTTGTGAATCCGGATTCAGACAAAATTTTAATTCAGACAATCCTGACAATCCTAAAATGCTCTCGCTTTTATCATGACTTCGTTTCTGTTAATCCTAATTTGGACAATTGAGGATAATTAATATGATGACAGCAATACAAAATCCGACTCAACAACTTTTCCAAGAAATTCAACAAACACCGGTTGAATATCTTCCCATACTTTTGCGTATTGTAAAATCCTACCGTGAAGCAGTTACTTTGAATTCTGCAACCGAAAGTTTTCGCCAAAGTTGGAAAGAAACCTTAGCCGGTGATACTCACCCTATCAACAGCCTATGGGATGATATTGAGGCAGTTTGAAAAAGGTTTTAGTAATGGAAATCAGATATACTTCCGAATTTAAACGTAATATTCAAAAATTGGCAAGGAAATACCGTCATATCCGTTCTGACATTGAACCCGTGATTGAAAAATTGCAAGTGGGTGAAATGCTTGGTGATCCAATTCCTCGTATCGAATTTATGTTATACAAACTTCGTGTTCGCAATAGTGACGTTCAAAGGGGTAAAAGTGGTGGTTATCGCCTGATTTATTGCCTTCAAAATACTGAACAAATCATTTTAGTGAATATCTATTCTAAGTCAGAACAAGATAATTTTAACATTACTCAAATTCGCCGTATTTTAGACGAAATGAGTGATCCCGAAACTAGCTAACACACAACAATTGGTATGTTAATTCAATTGATGGTGGTGATACGCTTTCACCAGTTGATACCGTGGTTAAACCAATTGATGGTGGTGATACGCCCTCACCGATTCCGATGATTTGCTTAATGATGACTTTCTGATTATTGAGAAAGGGGATGCGTTGTCTTCCGGCTCCGCTGGTTTGATTGCGTGGTAAAAAGGATTGTATTATAATTGGCAACGCCATTAAGGGCGAACACGTAGGTTCGCCCCTACAAACCGTGGTTTCGTAGGGGCAGAGCTGTGTGTCTGCCCTTAATATTAACTTAATTAAATTGTCTGAATCCGGATTTACCGGATTATAGGATTTTCAGGATTAAAATCATTATACTGTTATCCGGTTAATCCTTAAATCTTGTGAATCCGGATTCAGACAAAAAAAGTTCAAACATTGTAAAACGACTAACTAAAAAGGATACCAAAATGATTTCTGATGAGTTGGCAAAACAATTACATGATAAGTCCACACGAGGAAAATCACTTTCTTTAGAAGAACAAACTTTGTTAGAACAGTGGTATGCTTTTCAAGATCAAGCTGAGTCCCAAACATTAGTTAAGTCATCTGACAAAACCAGACTAGCAATTCTACAAACTCACGTTAATACTGCATTGATTCAGTTGATGACAGTAACAAAACAAGTACAGGAAATGATGACTGAAAATGAAACTTTAAAAGGAGAAATTATTCAATTACATAATCAACTGGTTCAACAAACTACATTGAGTTTAGCAAAATGACAATAACGGTTGATATTCGAGAACAAGTTCGACAACGAGCAAATTTTGCCTGTGAATTTTGTGGTGTTACTGAAATAGACACTGGAGGACAATTGACAATTGACCATTTTCAACCGAGAACTCAGCAAGGCAGTGATAATCTAGAAAATCTGGTTTATTGTTGTATCCGTTGTAACCAGTACAAACTGGATTATTGGCCGACGCACGCTAATGACCCGGTATTATGGAATCCCCGCTATGAGCCAGATTCAAAACCTTTTCTGGAACTAAAAGATGGCACACTTCACCCATTGACACCAACTGGAACTTTTACCTTAAAACGTTTGAGACTCAATCGTTCTCCACTTGTTGCACATCGTTTACAAAAACAGCAACGTACAGAAGAAATAAGTTTACTCACACGTTACCAAAACACGATTGAATTACTTGAAAAAATGCACATTCAACTGTCTGGATTAATAGGAGAACAACAAAAATTACTTAAAGAACAGAAAAGATTGCTTGCTTTACTCTTTGAAAATAAAAATAGGTATTGAAAATCTGAACTGCGTTGCTGGCTGGATTATAGATGATGGTACGACGACTCCACCGTATGATACCACTGATGAAAGTTTCTTGAAGAAACTTGACTTTCAAAAATCCCGGTTTATACTGAATTCTCTGTTGTTATTTTGATATAAATTTTTCATGTAAATTATTTTCACCGAATCGATCCCAAGTTTCTTGAAGAAACTTGGGCATCGACGAATTTATTATTCTGAACACCTAAAGAGTAATATGAAAAACTCAAAAGACTTCGTACAAGGTGATATGTTTAGTTCTCTGTTGCCAGAGCGAACCAATGAAGACACCCCTTTATTTTCCAAAGAGTATAAAGAACAACAAGAACTGATTGATAAACCGGTCGATTATGTCAGTCGAAAGGCTATAGAATTACGTCCATTCGACTTTCTGAGTTTTTTTGCCGATTTTGAAAATATTTCTGCGGAGGAACTCAAAAAAATAAAAATACTGGACACGAATCGAACCTTAGAAGCTTATCTCAAAAGAGAAACCGATTCTTTAACCCTAATTGTTGAGACGGATATTGACAAACTGAGAGACACCATATTTCATATTGAAGTCCAAACGTCTTATGATAAAACGATAGATAGAAGGATTTTTATCTACAATGCGTTGATTGAGCAAAAAACTGAAATACCTAAAATAAAGACTTTGCTGCTCAATCTGGATCCAAATCCTAACAGCAGATTGTTAGGAAGTCGTGATTTTGGCACTGTCAAACTTCAATACGAAGTCAAGAATTTATGGGAACAAAGTTATCAGGAAATCAAACAGAAAGGATTGATTGGCTTGTTACCTTTTACCCCATATTTAGCCGGAGGAAAACAACCAGAAATTCGGGAGGCATCGGAAATCATCAAGGAGGAAATTGCCGAGCCTCAAGAACAAGCGGAAATGCTATTTTTACTTGCGATCCTAGCCGGAAGAAAGTATAATACAGCCGGTTTTAAACTACTTTCACAATCAACTATCATGAACGTCGAATCACTTAGAAATGATCCAACTGCCAAGGAACTAATTCACATTTTGTTCCCAGATGAACTAGCAGAAGCCAAAACCCAAGGTGAGGCCCAAGGTGAAGCCCGGGGTGAAGCCCGGGGAATAGAAAAAGGCGTGAAAATGGCGACCGAAAATTTGATACGTCGCTTTGATAATGTACTCAGTGAGGAACAAATTCAGGAACTCAAAGTGGAAGGAGCAATTATGGCTCCTACGCAATGAGTCTTTAGTACAGCGGATTAGCGGACTAAACGGATTGATAAGGTGATGATTTTAAGAGTGATTTTGAATAATGAATTATTTGAATTGGCAAAGGCAATAGTTATAATCTCAATAGTCAATTAACTTTGAAAAATCCGAGGAGGAAGCTAATCCGTTGTACTAAACACGGAAGAAAGTATAATACAGCCGGTTTTAAACTACTTTCACAATCAACTATCATGAACGTCGAATCACTTAGAAATGATCCAACCGCCAAGGAACTAATTCACATTTTGTTCCCAGATGAACTAGCTGAAGCCGAAACTCGGGGTGAAGCTCGGGCGACTGAAAATTTGATACGTCGCCTCAATAATGTGCTCAGTGAGGAACAAATTCAGCAACTCAAAGTGGAAGGAGCAATTATGGCTCCTACGCAATGAGTCTTTAGTACAGCGGATTAGCGGACTAAACGGATTGATAAAACAAATTGATAAAAACAATAATCGTAATTTTAATAACAAATTAATTTTTAAAAATCCGTTTAATCCGCTAATCCGTTGTACTAAACCATCAACCAACTATCATGAACGTCGAATCACTTAGAAATGATCCAACTGCCAAAGAACTGATTCACATTTTGTTCCCAGATGAAATAGCTGAAGCCCGTGCAGAAGGCGTTAAAATGGCGACCGAAAATTTGATACGTCGCTTTGATAATGTACTCAGTGAGGAACAAATTCAGCAACTCAAAGGGGAAGCCTGAATTATGGCCCCCACGCGATTACCTTAGTTCAACGGACTAGCGGATTAAACTTTATCTTTGTAGTTGATCATGTTGAGGTTAAAGAGTATCATCGCGCCAGTTATTTTGATTTGGCAATAACGTACATGGATTGTATATAAGCAAGGATTTGTAGGGAGCCTTCAAAGTGAGACATAAATCCTTTATTGTAAATCCCTTATTTTATATGTAATCTTTGTGGTTATTCTCAGGAAATGGGGATGTTGTCTTCCAATTCTGCTACTTTGATTGCTTGGTAAATCGCGTGTATTGAATTAATAATTTGTAATGTTTCCGTTTTATTTTACTATTATCCTCCGCGTTGTGCGGGGAGAAAGGAGTGAGTAATGAAATTATTCAACGTTTTATTTTGCATAGTAGTTTTATTTATTGGTGTTGTTAAGGCAACCGAACAAGAGCAGTTTCAATTATTGGACATCAATCAACTTGATGCCGTATTGGGATATACTGAAACTGATGAAAATGGTTTTGAAGAAAAGTTCAGAAGACGCAATTTAGATAGCGTTGTTGATGCGGTGACAGAACACACAAATGATGAGCATCATAATGATGGTGGAGATTATCCTATATGGAGAAAGTATCTTCGCAGATCTCATCCTACGGTGGATACCATACGTTATTACTTCACTCAAGCCGCCAACGAATTTGGAGTACCGGTTGCAATACTTGAGGCAATTGGTCAGGTTGAAAGCAATTGGACACAGATAGGCCCGTCCATTGATAGAGGATGGGGTATTATGCATTTGGTTCAAAATGGGTATGCAGATACTCTTGGGGAAGCTGCCACATTGCTTGATATTGCCCCTCAAATCTTGAAGGATAATGCTCGCCAAAATATTCGTGGTGCGGCGGCATTGATTGCCTATTATGCGGGTGAAAAGAAGGATTATTTTACCAAGCTAGAAGATTGGTTTGATGCTGTTAAGCAGTTTAGTGGACTCATAGATGACCGGCTGCGTGAGATGCAGGCTTTACGTTACTATGAAGTGCTTAAACTAGGTAATGAATCCAGCAATCTTTGGGGAGAACAATTGGTACTGGATAGTAATTCAGAAATTGATGTTGAGCAGCTCGCAGAAAGAACAATAGCAAGAAGATCATTGAGAGCCGCAAATGTAGATTATCCTAGTGCAATTGCTAGCTTCAGTACTTGTGATAGCAAAGAGGATGGGAAAGTTAAAAAATACCATGTTAGTTCAGGTAGAACGATTGATACTTGGGTAAACCATTGGATTGGGTTTGGTACAGCAGCAGGTGCGATTTCTGTATTTCAGGATTGTACTTCTGGCTCCAGACAGGCGAGTGCCCATTTTGTTATTGCCAAAAACGGAACAATATCTCAAGTAGTTAAAGTTAAAGATATAGCATATCATGCCGGAAACTTGGAATATAACAATCGTTCCATTGGCGTAGAACATGAAATAACGGTTACAGAATATAAAGACAACAATGGAACACTTATTGTTGCTCCTGAAAGTTGGAATAAGGAGTGGGCAAAACCTTTAATAACAGCTTCAACTAAGTTAGCTCGTTATTTTATTGATAATGAAGCTTATTCTATTCAGGAAAAACATCCTACCGGTAGTGCTTCAGGTGCGGGCATTTTCGGACATAACCAAATTAAGAGTACCGAATGTCCGGGAACATTTCCGTGGAATACTTGGTTACACTTTCTTAGTGATTTTGATTTACATTTGGAAACAGAAATAACAATCAATCCTTCTCCTATTGTTCAGGGTTCACCGGTTAACGTTAAGGTGAAAATTGTTAATAAAGGTTCTGGTACTTTTACCGGTAATGTAATGGCAGCATTACATGATTCTAACGGAAATTTTCTGGGAGATATTCAACGCTTCGATGGGGAATCTTTAAACACAAATGGAGTCAAAGAATACACATTTTCTAAATCCGCAATAGCTTCGGATTCTGGCAACTATCAGCTACACATTAAATTTGAATCACCTTCTGTAGGTTTAACTCCGGAGTTAGTTCCGACAAAAAGTTATACAAACCCTTTGAATATGATAGTCATTAACTGTTCAAATACCGAGTTAGAAGCGGAAACTTGTCAAGGAGGCGATATTGCTGCTGATCAAAAGATTACCAGAGCCTCTTCTCTCGCCCAAATTTTCGACAAATTCAACATCCCAAGCCGGTTCGAGTTAGACATTTCCTTTAACTCACCCCCATCCGATGTTGACAACACAAACCCACACTACGAATACATAGCAACCGCCTACAACAAAGGCATCGTAGAAAG
>Ga0233404_10000027_pt1 | contig 30476 bp, 31 predicted proteins | sample Na_oxic_2_MG_FD_179861 | JGI IMG/M metagenome (GOLD analysis project Ga0233404, IMG submission 179861) | Seawater microbial communities from Saanich Inlet, British Columbia, Canada - Na_oxic_2_MG | ecosystem: Environmental > Aquatic > Marine > Inlet | place: Canada: British Columbia | collected...
TTGCGGAGGAGTCCTTCTGTCATTTCTGCCTGCACCAGTGCGAGTGCGCTGCCACGGGTTCCGACGACAAGTTTATTGGGTGTGCTCATTTCTCTTAGTTGTGGATAATTTTAGGACTTCGTCCTCAATGATTTGTTCGCAGGCTCTCACCTGTTCATGGCGCTTGGCACGATTCTCGTCGGCCTGAAGTTGTAGGGTGTCTAAGTCGTAGACATAAACTTCTTCGATCTTGCCGACCTCTGGGTCGATGTCACGCGGCATCGCGATGTCGATCATAAACAAGGGTCTATACTTGCGTTTGGCGCGGACTTTTTCCACGTGCTCGGGCCGAACCACGTGCTCGGTGGCACCAGTCGAGGAAACGACCACGTCGACCTTTGCCAGTACTCTTTCCCAGTCGTCGAACGATACAGCCTCTCCGCCCATCTCATCAGCGAGTTTCTGGGCGTTTTCGAGCGAGCGGTTGACTACATAAATCTTCTTAGCTCCACGCTCCATCATGCGCTGGGCAGTGATGTAGCTCGTTTCCCCGGCACCGATCACCAGAACTTCGCTGTACTTGAGATGGCCAAATATTTTCTCCGCGAGGTCAACGGCCACACTGCCGACTGATGTTTGCCCGCCTTGGATGCTCGTTTGAGTCCGCACTTTCTTGCCAACACTAAATGATTTTTGGAAAAGCTTGTTGAGTATCCCACCAGTGGCTGCGGATTCGAGCGCCTGGGTATAGGCTTGTTTCACCTGCCCAAAGATCTCTGTCTCACCAAGCACCATGGAGTCAAGACCGCTCACTACTCTACAGAGGTGGCGGGCTGCATCATTCTCAACTTTCTTATAAAAATGATTTTCATCATTCTCATCAAATGGGAGATCTCCGGCTAAGTATTGTTTGATACTTTGCTCGGCTACAGAGATTTCACTGGTAAGCGCGTAGACCTCCATCCGGTTACAGGTTGAAAGCACGACGACCTCTTCGACCCCCGACTTCTCAGTGAGAGCCTTGCTGGCCTCGCCTAAGAGATCCGCAGATACGGCAAAGCGCTCGCGCACATCGACGGGCGCGGTTTGGTGGTTCAAACCTAGACAAAGTAAATCCATTGATCTGTGATTAGAGCGCTGCAAATACTGCGAGTGAAACCAGGAAGAGTGAGACCACACTCAGCGCCATTCGCGAGGGAGTCATTCCCCTCACCTGCCAAATTGTCAAGAGTGTCGTATAGGAAACCCAGACAGCCACCGCTGCCCATAGATGAGCCATACCAGCACTCGACTCGCGTGGCATCAAAAGACCACAAAAAACACCACCAGAAAGAACCATAGTTCCGACTCCAGTAAGCCGAAGCATTGATGCAGTAATTGACGAGAGTGGCGGTAATTTAAGGAACAACCCCGACTTCATCTCATGCTGCTTCAGCATCTTATTGAGCAGCATGAACATCACCCCAGCTATAGCCGCTAACCCTAAAGCCCCATAAGAGAGCACCGACAGAGCTGCATGCATTTCATGCCAAGGTTCCACGCTCATTGCCCTTACTGGACTAGCTTCCATCACCCCTGGAATCGCTGCAACCAAAAGCATCACACTCACCACTGGTGCAGAAAAAACCCCTAATAATGACAATCGATAAGTCGACCCAATCAACAAATAGAAGATGGTCATCGACCACGCAAGAAACACCAAGATCTCACCAATATCACCAAGTGGACATTGGCCGCGAAGGTCCCCACGTATTCCAAGAACAGCACATTGGGCCACGAATGAGAACAGCATCCACGCCACAGTCCAACGGCTTTGATGACCGTGCTGCACCGCGCGCATTCCCAAATAACCAGCCATCCCCGCTAGGAGCGCTGCTATGAGAAGGTAGATGATTGAATTCGTCACACACCATCCATGCTATAGCTACGCCATTCGTTCAAGTAGAACTTGTGCCTTACTTCCCCTCAAGCTCAGATAGGAGATTTCATCCAAACGAAGTAAGTACATCTAAGGCTCGTTCGAAAACTATCTCTCATTCAATCTAACTTCTGGTAAAATTTTCGTGCAATTCTGTTCAGCATCTATTTTATGAAGCCATGCCAGATAAGCTGCGAGCGGCCATACGCGATGTCCACAACTTCCCAAAGGAAGGAATTATCTTTAAAGATATCACCCCAGTCCTCGAAGACCCAGAACTACTCCAGCTCAGTATCGACCAAATGGCGGCCACAGCGGAAGGCTTGGAGATCGATAAAGTGGTCGGCATCGATGCACGTGGCTTTATTTTTGCCCCACTGCTAGCGCTCAACTATGACGCGGGTTTCGTCCCCATCAGAAAGAAAGGTAAATTGCCTTGGAAGACTCGGTCGATGTCTTACTCGCTCGAGTATGGTGAGAACGAAATCGAGATCCACGAGGACGCGGTCAAGCCGGGTGACAAAGTTTTACTCATTGATGACTTACTTGCGACTGGAGGCACCGCGTCTGCAGCTGTAAAACTTTTGAACCAACTCGGAGCGGATGTGGTCTGTGTGACATTCCTCATCGAACTCGACTTTCTTAACGGCCGTGAGGCCATCGGCTGTGAAAACATTCACTCTATCCTTCATTACTCTTAACCTATAGAACAAACCACCATGTCTAACTGGCAAACATACAACAAGAACCTCATTCGCTATTCCGACCTAGGACTTTCTCTCGATCTCTCATTGATGGATATCAAAGGAAGTTTTTACTCGGAAATGCAACCAAAGATCGACCGCGCTCTTAAAGACATGGTCGCTGTAGAAACTGGAGCCATCGCCAACCCTGACGAAGGACGCATGGTTGGCCACTACTGGCTTCGCGATGCAGACCTAGCTCCCAACGCTACGATCAAAGCGCAGGTCACAGAGCCTATCGCCGCACTCAAGGAATTCTCCGACAAAGTGCTCAGCGGAAAAATCACCCCACCCGCTGGAGGTCGCTTCGAAAATCTGCTCGTCATCGGTATTGGCGGGTCAGCTCTTGGCCCACAGTTTGTATACCACGCGCTCGGTGCTGACTCTAAGCTCACTACTTATTTCTTCGACAACACCGACCCTGCTGGTATCGACACCACTCTCAAGCAGATTGGCTCAAGCCTCAATAAGACTCTTGTTCTTGTCGTATCAAAGTCTGGCGGCACTGCCGAGACTCGCAACGGCATGCTCGAAGCTCAGGAATTTTTCGAAACCAACAAAGTAGAGTTTTCAAAGCACGCAGTAGCCATCACCGGAGAAGGCTCAAAGCTCTTTAAATATGCGACCAGCAACAACTGGCTCACCATCTTCCCAATGGAAGACTGGGTCGGCGGCCGCACCTCTATCATGTCCACTGTAGGTCTAGTACCCGCAGCTCTACAAGGAATCGACATCGATGGATTCCTAGCTGGAGCCCAGCAGATGGACGCACGCACTCGCAGCACAAACGTACCTGACAACGCAGCTATGCAGCTCGCGCTCGCTTGGTACCACGCAGGTAACGGAAAAGGTGAAAAAGACATGGTTATCCTGCCTTATAAAGACTCACTTTCCCTCTTCTCTAAGTACCTCCAGCAGCTCGTTATGGAGTCGCTCGGCAAGGAACATGATCTCGATGGCAATGTGGTCAACCAAGGAATCGCAGTCTACGGCAATAAAGGCTCCACTGACCAACACGCCTACGTTCAGCAACTCCGTGATGGCGTGAAGAATTTCTTTGCCACATTCGTGGAAGTCCGCAAGGGCCGCAACGGCGAAAGCATCGAAGTCGATCCAGGAACAACCTCCGCGGACTACCTCCAAGGCTTCCTTCGTGGCACACGATCAGCCCTCTACGAGTCAGATCGCAACTCGATCACGATCTCGATCAATGAAGTGACACCATTCACTTTAGGTCTCCTGATCGCACTCTACGAGCGTGCCGTTTCCTTCTACGCATCGCTAGTCAACATCAACGCTTACCACCAACCTGGTGTGGAAGCTGGTAAAGCAGCGGCAACGAGTTTCCTCGAGATACTCAATCAAGTCCGCGGCGCTCTCACTGGCTGGGAAAAGACAGCTGACGACATCGCTGAAGCAACGGACAACAGCCCGGAAGACGTGTATCACGCACTGATCCATCTCGCTGCCAACAATGAAGCGACTCAGAGCGAAGGAGCCACTCCTGCAGAAGACACCTTCGAAATCTAATCAGAACCCACCAAGCTTCTGATTGGAAGTCATTTCAAAGCACCCACGAGGAGAAATCCCGTGGGTGTTTTTTGTTGATCGCTACGCACCAGTGATTGGATGCGGGGAGTCTTCACCCTGCGCGAAATAAAGTACAACTTTGTAAAAAAGCTAGAAGAGTCTTTCTGCCAATTGAACTACTATAGCTGAGTATGGGGCAAGCCTAGGCTGATCACAGGATTTCATTCATTGCAGCATTCTTTTACACGGCATGCATGACCACATTGGCACAGGTTTCCTACATGCGCCGCAATGAGAAAGAACCCTCCTAGTGTGGTAATGATTGCAGCGGGGGGAATATGCAGCGACATCTCCCCAATATCGTTAATTTCCACACTTGGACAACAAGCATCAACACATGTCGCGTTATCATCCACTGTAGAGCTAGGTTTCTCGTCATACTCCGCTAGAGAATCACAGCTCGAACAAGTACCCAAGTCAGCTTTTGAGGTATTCTCGGCCGCCTGATTCGGCTCGGCACCTGGAACCGCATGCTTGTTACCACCAATACGGCCATGGCTAAAAGCCGGCAGGATAGCCCCAATGAGCACAAGGGCAATACCGACAACAGCTATGGATAGAACCCAAGGCTTCCGATGGAGACGGAACCCTTTATATATCGAAAAAATAGCTAAAGGTACTATGAACATAGCCACTAGAGCATGGGAGGCTGGATGAGCCCAAATTTTCCCGAAAGTTGGCATCAAGATGAGTAACACAGGAGCCAAGCCACAGTGAATCGCACACAGAACTGAAGCTATCGCACCAACGCGGTCAGCATGACTTAAAGAAAAATAGGAATTGAATGAGCGACTAGTATTCATTACTTAGCAAAATAACAGTTTGGGTTAAGCGCCTCGCGCGTGTGCTGGAGGATTACATTAGGGTCTAGGTCGGCACCCACAAAAATTCCCGAACAAGGAGCTTGAGAAACTGAACGTACTGGAATCGGCCTCGGTGATACTTTCATTCCAACCCGTTCATAAAGGTAACGTATATCGGGCTCCGAACTCAGAGTTATCAGTGCCTTGGCACGAATAACGGACTCGGGCAGTTTCTCAATCCAAGAGAGAACTTGGCTCTCCTCCACAGCCTCAGGGAAGACAATATTACATCCAGTAAATTCATGTGCTAGATAATGGCGTCCATGCATTTGAGCTGATTTATTCCACTCCGCAACTTTTCCGTCATAAAGTTCAGGGGCCACATCTCCCATAGCAAGACGCTGCCGCTTGTTTTTACTGATTGCTAGCAGAAGGTAATCTACAAGGCTGAAAGCTGAGACTCGGCTGGCATGTGCGTTGACGCTCGCAACCTTAAGTTCCATATCGTACTCCTCATTCTCACTGAGATTTTCCGTGTGCGATAGATAATAGTGACTGGCGGTCTCTAATTGGAGCGTTTCAAGAGCTTTAAACTGGTCCCTCTGACCAAAGTGTCGCGCATCAACCACGCAAACCTGCCATCGTGGGTGGAGTAAAAATTTCTTTTCTAAGAGCGTAAAGCCCTCTTGCAATGGCAGAGGATCTGCTGTGCCATTTAATTCTACTATCAGAGCGTGATTCTCACTTTTAGAAAGCTTCAAGATCATATCGTAAAGTTCATCGATGCCCTCACAGCAAACGCAGGAACCTGTGAGCGCCGCAACAGAATCGGTATGGTCGCGTAGGGTTTCTCTATCAATATCCGCATTCTCTCTGTCATTCAAAATCACATCACAGAGACGACCGCGGCGAGTGAGTTCATCTAAAATAATACGTAGTAAAGTCGTCTTTCCTGCTCCTAGGAAGCCAGTAAGCATTAGCATTGGACGCACGCATACTACTGCCGGAAGCCCTGTTGAATCGTTCTGAATAGTCTTAAGCATGATTGAGAAGTGATAGATTTTTTGGTCTAACTAGCCGATCTGGAGTCGAACGAAAACACTGAAACCAGCGCAAGGCCTCGGGCGGACTGAGCCAAGTTTTTGCCTTTGGCACCTTCTTGTACTGTTTATAATTTACAGCCCTATAGCTACTTCCAAAACGGGAAAGAACAGCACTTTCATAGGAAATCAACCAATCTAAAAATGGTAGTGAAGCGTGGTAGAGATCCTCTCTAGAAACCTCCTTATTAATCAGTTCTCTTTGCCAAGATCCGGGTGTGGGAGTCAAATCCCCGGATAGCCACGCCACGCAGCGACGCTGAGGTCGAATAAAGGCAAAGCCATTATTCGGGCCATACCAACCTGCACAAGCACCATATAACTCCACATGCCCACTTTGCCATTCTCTACGATAACAGCTCGTGCCCTTTAGTCCTTTTGAGGGACTGCGCTGGAACCCTTGGGCTAATAAAAAATTGCCTTCCATACGCATAACATCTTGTCCCCAAAAAAACATCTGCTGCTGAATACCCTCCGCCAAATCACTGAAAAAAAACGGCTTAACAGCTGAATGCTTGAAACTCATAAACGCAACATAATTGCATTAGTTGCGAGTGCAACACTTAATGCAATAAAGTTGCGTTAAATGCACTTAAAAGCACTCGAAAGGCTATTTCCCTAAAAAATCGATTATTTATTTCGAAATTGAGTACTGATCTGCTCTACTTATAAGCTATAAAGCTATTTTTTAAAGCCGGCTTTGAGTTCTCCGAAGGTCATCGCCTTGGTGACGTGCGCTAGGAGGAAGTAGACTAGAACACCTGCACCTCCGATGGCTGCGAGAACTGGAATACGTAACAAGCGGCTATCACTATGGAGAATGTCGTCGAGAAAGTAAGCACCCACCCAAACGATGATTCCCATCGCAATGCTCGCGACGAGCATCTTACCTAAGCGTTTCCAGAATTCAGAGCTCAGAGTGAGGAATCCAGCTTTGCGTAGACCCACTAGCAACAAAGTAACATTGACCCAACCCGCCACAGAAGTCGCAAGCGCACATCCGAGATGGAGTGGTCCATTTTTCCCCAACAAGTAAAATGCGACACCACAAAGGACGATGTTCACGACTGCGGAAACCAGCGTAAACTTCATCGGAGTTTTCGTATCCTCACGGGCAAAATAGGCAGGCTGAAGGACCTTGCTCATCACATAAGCTGGAGAACCTAAAGCAAAGGCGAATAGCGCTTGGCCAGCAATTCCTGCTTGAGCCGCCGTGAACTCACCCGCTTTAAAAATGCCATAAATAATCGGTTCAGCTAACACCATCATTCCGACCATTGCGGGAAGAGCTATCAACATCGCCATCGTCATCCCTGTCTGTAGGCTTTGCTGCGCTGCTTCATTCTGCTTCTTCCGCAGCTTTTGGGTAATATCAGGCAAAAGGACCACTCCAAACGCAATACCAATAAGGCCCAATGGCAACTGGTTGATGCGGTCTGAGTAGAAGATCGCACTCATCCCACCATTTTGGAAAGAAGCAACCCACTGGCCGACTAATAAGTTGAGCTGTTGAACACCAGCACTGATTAAGCCTGGGCCCATCAAGAGTCCTAACTTCACAGTATCGGAATCTATCCTCGGCACCTGAACCTTGAATCGCACTCCCGTTTTACAAGCGGCTAGTATCACGATCAAAAGCTGAACAAACCCGCCGATCGGCAGACACCAAGCCAAAACCGCAACCTTCTGATCAATTCCCTCAACAAAAGGTATAACTCCCAATAATCCGACAAGGAAAACGAGATTCAGCGACACATAGGAAAAGGCGGGGGCCGCAAACCTCTTATGGCTATTGAGCACTCCACTCAGCGCTGCAACTAAACAAATAAAGAACAGGTAGCTTACCGTGATTCGAGACAGATCAGTCGCCAGAGCCAACTTCTCGGCATCAAATCCAGATGTTAGCGCCTTGGTGATGGGTGCCATAAAAATATAGCTCACCACACAGATAATGGAGAGCAACATACTCAGCAGAATAAGAATTCTGCTAGAAAAGTCGAACGCTACTTCTTCCCCTTCTTCAGCTAGCTTCCCACTATAAAGTGGCACGAACGCCGAGTTGAATGCTCCCTCGCCCAGTACCCGGCGGAACAAGTTAGGAAAGCGAAATGCGGCCACCCATGTGTCCCCTAGCGCCCCAGCACCAAAGTAGTAACTGGTGAGCATGTCACGGGCAAACCCCGTGATACGGCTTAACAAGGTGAAGCCGCTGACTGTCATGAGGGATTTTAACATCGCGCTTTACTTGAATGGGTGTGGACCTCTCGACTATTGCTGTCGAGTCTTTGCACTAGCTCGGCGGAGACGGTCATTGATAGCCACCCCCATGCCAGCTTCAGCCACTGGCTCAGCGATGATCACATCGACACCACTTTCATCTAACTGACGAAGAGCGTAGAATAAACGGACTGCAGCCTCTGGGAGCTTCCCCTTGCCTGGTGAAAGTTCTTCGACTTCATCCCAGTCGTACAAGTTGATGTAGCCTTCCTTCTCTGAGCCACGGTACGAGAGCAAGCCGTAGCTTAGTTCAGGATCTGGCTCGAAGTCCTCAGGTTTTTCGAAAACGTACATTGGTGTCGCTGGAGCATAGTGGCTCTCAAGCTGGCCCGGAGCTTCCTCTGCATTGCGCACCTTTTTCGGGCGGATGACTTTACCCAATTTTTGAAGTTCTTCTTTTACGATTGGACCAGAGCGTAGGAGATGGAATTCTGGGCGCTTTTCACCGACCTCCACACGGATGATAGTACTCTCGATGCCAGCATTGCATGCACCACCATTGAGGATAAGTCCGATCCGTCCGCCGAGCTCTTTCTCAACAGCAGTCGCAGATGTCGGCGAAATGCAACCAAAGCGATTGGCGCTCGGAGCTGCAATCGGTGTGTTCATTTCACAACAAACAGCACGCATCACTGGGTGCTCACTCAGACGTACAGCTACTGTTGGCTGCCCACTAGTAACTAGATCTGGGATAATTGCTTTCTTCGGTAAAACCAAAGTGAGTGGTCCAGGCCAGAACTCAGAAATTAACTTCTGAACTACTTCGTCGAGCTCAGGTGGGAGATCGCACACATCGTGGATCTGCTCATTGCGACCGATATGGACAATCAAAGGATCAGTCGTAGGACGCCCTTTGACTTCAAACACTTTAGCCACGGCAGCTTCGTCTAATGCATTAGCTGCGAGACCGTAGACAGTCTCAGTAGGCAGGGCCACAACTTCACCAGCTTTCAACTTGGTTACGGCTATTGCCACTGCGTCATCAAAACCCTCAGGGTCAGCATAAAGAATTTCTGTCTCGATTTCGTTCACCCCTCTGACCTAGCGCAAGTCACCCACTTTGAACACTCTAATTTACGACACAAAAAAACGCAGACCCGTGAGAGGAACTGCGTTTCTTAAATATTTGGTCTAGGGGGGGTAGTCGCTAGGACTAGACGCTTTCTTCCTGGAGAGTAGGAAGGATGCGAGCAACCTTCTCTTTCATCTCTTTGCCAGGCTTGAACTTAACCACTGCGCGGGGTGGGATTGGTACATCCTTGGATGGATCCTTAGGATTGCGGCCGATCTTACCTTTAACTTCACGAACCTGGAAGGCTCCGAAGTTACGCATGACTACTGAATTGCCTTTTGCAAGCTCCTCTGTGATGGAGTCGAGTGTGCCTTGAACAACGGCAAAAACCTCTTGCTGAGTGAGGCCTGTATCGTTGCTCAGCTTAATAACTAGATCGCGCTTAGTAATTGTAACCATTTTTAGATGTGTGTAATATGAAAGTTCGCAACCGAATTGCTGCGGGCGAATGGAGACCATATCTTGACGCTTTTGTCGCGTAAAAAATGCAACGAATCGCGATTTTTTTAGATTCTCGTCCTAGTTCATCCCCAAATTAGCCGAATCGCCCCGATTTTTGCAAAAGATGTGACTAAATCTGCTGAGTAGTTTTGAAATGAGTTTTCGCGATTTTTGTTAAAATACCATTTCCATGCTTAGCGACGATTTTTCTAGCAGCGTCTATGACCAAAGAACTCGCTCCAAGCGGCATGGTCACTCCCCCTTTTTCACTCGCGCGTGAGATCCAGTCGACAAAAGCTTCTCGAGCCAAAATGGAGGCTGCGGCTACAGCAACATCGCTCTCACCTTTGGTTCTCTGTTGGAGTTCAATATGCGCTACCGCCTCACCTTGTTGTTTTAGAGCTCTCTGTAAAACCTCTTCACGAGCAAATTGATCACTGAGAGCTCTCGGGCAAGACGGCACTTTTTCAGCAAGACTCGCGATCACACGAGCGTGCCCCCATGCTAACATACGATTGAGATTACCAAACTTAGCGTAGAGCTCGTTGTATTTCTCCGGCCTCAATGGAATAACTTCCCAAGAAACCCCAGGAGTAGAACGAATCAACTTAGCTAGTTTACCTATCTTAGCATCACTAGAAATCCGTTTGGAGTCAGTCACACCTTGATCGATCAAGCTTCGAGCGCTCGATTTATCCACATAGACCCCAGCAATGACCAACGGACCAAAGAAGTCTCCTTTACCACTTTCATCGATACCGAAATGGGGTTCAAACATTTCAGGCATGAGAACCTCATCATTCCCTAGCCTCGCTTCACCTAGTATCTCGGGCTCTAGGATAAACTGGACAAAGTCTTCAGTCTCCTTCCCCTGTACCAGAACTTTGGGGCCCTTCTGATAAACCGTAACATTCAGTTTACCCTTTTTCGCATTGTAGTGAGCGTATTGTTTTTCACTAAATTCAAAACCACGCTCATGAAGCAATTGTCTGAGCTTCTCGACATCAGGATCATTTAGAGCTGCAGTATAACTATTCAGAGCCATACACTTTAGCCGCATAGGCAGATTGGAGTTTAGCCACAGTTCCAGCGATTCTTACTGGTTTCCCATCTAACGAACTAATTGGATGAATGCGCCTGAGTGAGCTGGTTAGGAATGCCCCATCGCAATCATGAAGATCCGCTAGACTCAAAGCACACTCAAAACACGGAATATCCAGTTCTTTGCAGAGCTCGATCACTGCCTCACGCGCAACACCCGGCAGACAACCAGATTCTAAATGAGGAGTCAGAACCTCACCATCCTTCACTAAAAAAAGATTCGAGGTCGCCCCCTCGCAGAGTACCCCTTTAGTATTGAGCATCAGAGCCTCATCGGCATCAAGGAGCTCAGCCTCACGCAGTGCTATGAGATTCATCGCATAAGAACTAGATTTTACTCCAGCTAGAGCGGAATACTCATTGACCCGGTAAGGCGACAGAACTGTAGACGACGTGACCTCACGTACTGGCATCGCAGACGTCGTGATCACTGTCGTTGTTACATCCCAATCAAGGTAACAAGAAACCCTCACCCTACAGCTGGATGATTGGTAGCCATTGATCTCAATTAACTCCAAAATTGCCAACCGCAAGTCGTCGACTAACGGCGGAGTCATTGTCACTTTCCTCGCACCACAGATCAATCGATCATAGTGCTTAGAAAATCTAAAAAAACGACACTTCTCAACACACATTGTTTCAAAACATCCCAGCCCTGAGGTCAATCCCGGAGCCGACACCGAAATCATTGCCTCGGATGGACGGGTCACGTTGCCATTGACCCAGACCTTCTCACAGTCTTGTTCACCAGTCTTCATTCTGAAAGAATGTCTAACCTTGTCACTTCACGACTTCAACCCTCATCTTCTTTTACAATAGTAGGCAGGAACCTCAGCGTCGGGGTTTGAGTAGAACTAGCTGGTCGACTTTCTGTCTCAGTTTCAAGTGTTGATCGATTCAGTCTAGGATTGGAAGGAATCAGCAATTTAGGTTTCTCTTCCTCAGAACTCTTAAGCTCTTTCGTGATTGTTTTAAATCGTTTAAGAGCTGCACCCAAGTTCTCTGTATCTCCTATAGCGGCTGCCTCTGAGGCATTCTTGAAGGACCCTTCACCTAATTCTTGGTTGAGATCTTTAAAGCGGATGGGATCACCTACAAGCTCCATGCTCTCTGCCGAAAAGGACTTTTTAAAATCCTGATCACGATACTCAGCCCACCCATTTTCTAGTACTTTTGAGTCATCTGATAAAAAAGCGTCTAACTCAAAACCTATATCAAAATACTTATCGTTAAGAGCCATTGCTCCACCATAGCAACGCGCTGCCAGCATTGGAAAGCCAATCAGATTAAAGACGTTTGCCATCGCAACACTTTGCTCAGCCTTACCTGCATTACGGGTCAACAATTCGTAAACTAAGCGAATCGATCTATTGGGCCGCGCCCGCGAAATCATCTTAACGGCAAATGCCACATCCATATCTGTAGACGGGATCTCTGGAGTCTGCCACACCATGTTTGCTGATTCTAGGTACTCTCCAGCTTCATACAGCTTCAGAGCAGCTTCTTTACGAACTACCCAATTGCTTGGGTCGTCATCGACAAGTGATAATAAATATTTAATTTCGTGCGATAGAGACATGGGGTTTTCTTTAATTTAGATTGTTGTTAGGGAATTTAAAATGAGGCAACTACCTCGAGGTACATAGGCCTCCATCAAGTGGAACGAGTTGATCTAGCCGACTCAAAAATACAACTTCGCAGTCAGTCGTATCAACAGGGTCTTCGAACTCCCAGTGATAGCAAAGGGTAGACGCCATATATGGACAATTGTCACGGGCATTGCTAGAGACTGCCACAACTACCGCGATGTCATTTTTATCGAACTTCTCAATATGCTGAGACTTTGCTTTAGAAAGGTCATTACCTTTCTCCAGCATCACTTGGATAGCGTAGGGATGAACATAGCCTGAAGGAGATGACCCGGCACTACCAACCCTTGCACCACCAGTCAAAGCCAAGAACGCATGCGCCATTTGTGAGCGACAGGAGCTACCTGTACACACAACTAATATTAGAGGTAATCGAGGATCCATATTTATGCGATGCTACTTTGGCCTAACTATTCTAAAACTTGTAATCATTTACATTCATCAACGGGCTTCGCTTTAGGAATCAATAGTGGACCCGTCGCATTTATTGGCTGTTGAGTAATCATCTGCTTGGTAGGACTGAGAGTCGGAGGAATGCTTATTTTAGGACTTGCTGATTCAGCTCTATCACTCTCCGCCCCCCTAACACACTCAGTAATTTTCTGAGTATACTCCAGAAAGCTAATTGCTTTCCCGAGGAAATTCTTCATCGGAGCGGGTTCATTGGGTTGAGGTTCATTGGCCTGTTTTTTCCACTCCAACACCAACTCTCCATGGTCATCGTACCAGAGCGACTCTTGCTCAAATCCTATATCGAAGTTGTCACTTCCTACAGCGAGAGCCGCTCCATACATTCTGGAGGCTAAGAGTGGTAGTCCTTCATTGTGAAAGGCTTTGGCCAAGCGTAAGCAACTTTCTGCGTTCTTGCCAATCCGTCTCACCACTTCATTGAATATCCGTATGGCATTCTCCGGATCATGCTTCGCCACAACTCTAATACTAAATGCGATATCCTGAGACTTGTATGGTAACTCAGGAGCTTCCCATAGAAGCTCAGCTGCCTCAGAATGCCTTTTGGAGTCGTACAAAATAGAAACCGCAAGTTTCCTAGCAGACCAGTCGCTAGGGTTCAACCTTACTTGCTCAATAGCCTTTTGAGCCATTTCAAGTCTCTCCTCTTTTAAATAAATATTGTTAGAACTACTCATACCACAGTTAACCAAACACTGTAGTGAGTCTCACCTGCATAGGTAAAGACATTTAAGTACAAAATACCAAGCACTAGTTAAAACTAGCTGGCACAATTTTCAATCCCCTTAAATACCACTCGAAGCGCCAAGAGATCAAATTGTCAATTTTGTGAGGTTTGTGAACTAGCTCCTTATAGTTTAAAACCTTAAATAGACATATGTGTTCGGACCTTCACCAGTGGCTACTCACGGAAAATGCAATAATTACAAAAGCTGGACAACATTGAGAAAAATCACGCGTAGCAGACGGATAAAGTCGCTAGGAAGGAACATTATAAAAACCCTCAGAAGACAACTAACGTATATACTAAGTATCCAACTGTAACGAACAGACACACAGACTATAAGATAAGACGCTTGTCAAACTTCGACCAGCACATGATAAAGCAATGCCGCTAGATGGTGGAAAAATATTTGGAATCTGCCTAGTATAACTTAATCAATCAGCATGAAAAAACGAACTCTCTCTCACGTCATTGCATCGGCGCTCACTCTCACTGGCCTCGTTGGTCACGTCTCAGCCGAGACCAAACCATCAGCGGAAAGCGTCAAAGCCCTCACCCAAAAAGTTGCCGATTGGCAAATCAAGACTTTTGACCAACACGTAAAATTCCGCGCGATATCCAGCCAACACAAGGCGAATTTCGAAAAATCTGGCAAGCAACCCAAACCCTACCATGATCTCGAATGGCATATGGGCGCTCTCTATGCTGGTATGGACCAGTGGCGCAGCATCGCCGACAAGCCAGAAAAATATAATGCATTCCTCAAAGGCATCGGCGAGCGCAACGACTGGAAACTGTATGAACGCCCGTACCACGCAGACGACCACACCATCGGCCAGTTTTATCTCTCGCTCTATCAGGATACAAAAAATGATGCGATGCTTAAGCCAACACGTGAGCAGTTCGACTGGATCCTCGCCAACCGCAAAACCGGATCGCTGGAGTGGTGTGGCCATAAAAGACCCTACACCACCGACTGCCATAGCCGCTGGGGTTGGTGTGATGCGCTCTTCATGGCACCACCGGTCTGGGCTAGGCTTGCCAAAATCACTGGCGACCAGAAATACCTCAGCTTCATGGACGAAGAATACCACGCTACCTACGACCTGCTCTGGAACAAGGAGGACAAGTTCTTCTGGCGCGATTCCTCATTTTTTCCAAAACGTGAAACCAATGGCAAAAACCTCTACTGGGCACGCGGCAATGGCTGGGTCTTTGGCGGTCTCGCCCTGATGATCCCAGACCTCCCGCAAGATTGGAAAGGTCGACCTTTTTACATCGAACTCTACAAAAAAATGGCCGAAAGCCTGAAGAAGTCCCAACGCAATGACGGCACATGGAGCATGGGTCTGCTCGGCGGCACAGAGGGATACCCGCTCAAGGAAACCAGCGGCACCTCATTTTTCACCTTCGGCCTCGCTTGGGGAATTAACAACGGCCTGCTCGAGCGCGCGGTCTACGAACCCATCGTGCTCAGAGGCTGGAATGCCCTCACCGGCTGCGTTACCGAGGACGGACTGCTAGGATACGTCCAACCAGTCGGCGCCGCACCCGGCGATTCCTACCCGGACAAGACCGAGGTCTACGGCATCGGAGCTTTCCTCGCCGCTGGCACCGAGGTCTACAAACTCGTCGGTGGGAAAATTCAAAAATAACCACCACGCCCAACGACTGGGATAGTGTCCATTTACGCTTCGCCTGTTCGCATCATTCAGCCGTCTATTCCTTCACTATTTAGGTTGATCGGAGCTGACGAAAAAATGAATCATTTATCTGTATTGCCCCCACTCCTATCATCTGCTAATCACATACCATGAAAATAAGAGTTCTCTTATCCTTTACGCTTCTCTGCCTTCTCGCGCAAACCGCGTCCTCCATCATGCCGAGGGGCGAATACCCGTGGGATGTGAAGCTGCGCAGCTTCTATGACATGGAAATGGAGAAATCTCTCAAAACCGTACCATGGCTCCTCAACCTAGGACCCACAGGAATCCGCGCTCGCATCTACCCAGATAAACCTAACCAACTCGCGGTCAAGTATGTCTTCCAAGACAAGCAATCACCCGCTAAGGGCCTCATAGAAATCGATGACATCATCGTCGGTGCCAATGGTAAAAGGTTCAAAACATCCCACCGCTTTGGCCGCAACCTCCGGGGCGGCGGTGGCTGGGACGGCCCGATGATGGAGCTGGCGGCATTCATTGAAGAAAGCCAAGGAAGTGACGGTAAACTCAACCTTACAGTTTGGCCACAAGGTAAACAAACTGATCAAAAAACGGTCACCGTGCCGCTCAGAGTGGTTGGTAAATTTGCCGCCACATTCCCCTACAACTGCGAACGCTCCGAGATGATGCTCGAGGAGCTCTGCGACTTTATCGTGATGGACTACGAGTCCGGCAACTGGAAAAAGCCAAACGCCTTCTACGGCGGCCCACATAATAAGGCGCACCAAATGCTGGCCCTGATGGCGAGCGACAACTCTAAGTACAAGAGCATCATCAAAGACAATATCAAGAGCTACTACAACCTGCGCTACAGTGCTGCTGGAGGCGGCTTCCAAACATGGAGATGGGGCTTTGAAGGCATTGTCATGGGCGAGTACTACCTCTTGCACAAAGATAGAAAACTCCTACCAGCCATCGAGTCTCTCAACGCAGCCATGCCACTAGGCTCACGCAACGGCAACGGCATTTACACACACCGTGCCGAGCTAAACCTCAGACTCACCGGCAAAAAGCCTTATGCCTCCATCGCCGCCATCTCCGGACTACAAATGGTAGCCATGAGCCTATTCGACAAAGCTGAGCTACCCTACGACGAATCTCTCTACCAGAAGATCCACCAACATTACCTCAACAGCGCAACTCCAGACACCGCTCAAATCGCATACGCCTTCAACTCCGCGGACCGCTTCAACGACCCTAAAATCCTCCATCGCCACGCCATCATCAAACTTAAAAAACCTAGTAAAGGCAGCAAAAGCGGCAAAGGAGCGGGCTATTTGCTACCCAACGGGATGAAAGACATAGGCGACTATGATGTATTCTGGCCAACCAAAGCCGACCCCCGATTTAAGCCGACCGATTGGCTCGAAAAGGAAGCCGACACCAACATTGTTACAGAGCTCAAGGACAAGGGAGTCCTGCGCGTCGACCGCAACCACCCAGACTACAAGCAAGCTCCAGAGCCAAAGAAAGCCTACAAAACAACCCGCAGCGGCTCACACCTTGCCCCTGTCGGTATGGGAGCAGTGGCGCACATGGTCGGCGGCAATACCCCGACCTCTTGGAAATACCTCGGCAGCCACCTAGCCAACACCTGTGCCATAGCCCCAGGCAACGCCTTCGACGGACACGCCGGTGGTAACCTGCACGGATTCTGGAGTATTCTAGGTTCAGCCCACAGCGACCAACCGAAGCAGCTTCGCGCCTACTTCGACTACATGAAGACCTTCCTGATCCTCTCAGAAACCCACAACGGTGGACTCATCCTCCAACCATGGGGCAGAGACCGCCCGAACTGCAATTCAGACTGCTCCTACGGCCCACGCACCCTGACGACTGCCACTGGCGCCATCCTCTTGTCTCTCGGCAAAAGGCACCTCCAGATCACCGGCGCTGGAACATCGAACGCCACTAGCGTTTCAACTTCTAAAAGAGGATTCAGCAGCCCACGCAGAAAAGCGCGTTCACTCTCCGACGAGCGCCAACAAATCCTCGACAAAGGCTTGATCAAATTGCTCACAGAAATCAGCCACGCAAAAGAGCTGAAACCAAACCCGATCAGCATCTCCAAAGCCCGTGGAAACATCTGGCTGGCCAAAGCTGAAAGCTCTAGCAAACTCATCTTCCAAGCTCTGAAAGGCGACAAACAAGCAACTTTTGATTTCACCGACCTCACTCCAAAAGACCACGCCGAGCTCGCACAGCTAGTGGCAACCTACCGTCCAGAAAACAAAGAAGCTCTCGTCTCCGCTGGCTTGTACAGCGAAATAACCGGCGACACCAAAACCGCCGATGCTTACTACGAAAAAGCCGGATCCGAGTTGAAAGAAACGATCGACAAGTTGTTTGAATAGACACCCCCTCCCCTCATTACCTCCTCATCCACGTCCCCAAATAGAGGCGTGGATCTAATCATACGCACCGTGGCGACGGTTTCCAACCGCCAAACCCAACATGGACCAACATGGACAATACGATTAGAATCGATTGTCTAGGTATTCAAAAAATCTTAGACGCCTCCATGAGAACGTGAAAATTCAGACTCAAGCAGAGTCTCCCCCCATCCGCGCAGATGGCTGAATGCCATTTTCATACAAGCCTAGGGTGAGCGACATAGAAGCGTAACCCTAGGATTGAGAATTAGTATGTTTATCTGGCTGAAGGCCATACTCATGCTGAGACAAAGTGAAGTTACCATTCAGAACATTCTCGCAGATAGAGACACACAACTCCCCTCTAGCCCGAATCATCAGGTTTTTCTCTGCGCGAGAAATGGGTTCAGAGCCTCGCGCAGAGACGCAGTTTTTTTAATTTAAGATACACAGTTAGACGCATAATATTTCCAATGAGTTAGAAAAAACTTTCGGCTGAAGTTGTTCCTTGATAAATCGAAGCATGACGAAGCAACGAACTATCAAAATGAAACCCCTGCTAACACAGCTCAAGCCGTCAAATCTACTTAAATTTAAACACCCACGCGCTGCTGCCTCATTCGTGGCCGTAGTCATTTGTTTCACTTCCATTCATTCAGCAAATGCAGCTCCGACTGCAAAACAATCAGAGCCACCGGAATTGGGATTAGCGGTGAGTGAATATGCCCCCGGCGGCAGTGACCCAGCTGTCTTCAAAGGAGCGACACACATTGCCTTCGGCCCGAAAGGTCAAGAAATCGTCACCGACCTTAACAACAACCGCTTCTTGTATCGTGACGGCGCAGGCGACCTACTCAAGGTGTCACCAATCAAAGTCCGCGGCCACCACTCGGTCATCTACAATCCCGTGGATAAGCTCTACTATGCCAACGACACCGACAACCACAGGCTGATCTCCTTCGCAGATCTCTCGGACGCAACCATTGCTGCCCAGACCAATAAAATCCTGGGTGTTCCATTGAAGCGTCCGCACGACATCGTGATCGACCCCGCCACCGGTTGGATCTATGCGCTCAACCCCAACTCGGGCCACGTCTTTCGTTTCTCAGCCATCGAAAAAAATGAGAGCGTTCTCAGCCTTGGAAAACACCTCGGCGGATATTCACGGAGTTTGACTTTTGCAAATGGTCACTTGTATGTCATCGGCTCAGCGGCTGGCCGTATCGTCGAGGTTCTCGATTGGGACAAGGCGCAGGTCAAGGTTTACCAAAGCTTCAAGAAAAAGCGCGGTGCGCCAGCCGGATCTTGGACCAAAACCGGGTTGGTTATCAATGACGCCGAGTTTTTCAATGGATTCTGGTATGCGACCAGTTATTTTAGCCCTAAGTACTCTAGCGGAACCAACCCCGACGAGAACAAGTTCATTCGCTTCGCCACCCTCGACGACCTCGTCACCGGAAATTGGCAAGATCTCAGTAGCCTGGTTCCCAACGGATTGACCCCCTACTATCTCACCGCCCGAGCCGGCCACCTCTACCTTGCAATCTTCGACGACGTGGAGCTCGGGGGAGGAAACGATGCGATACTCCAGCTCTCCCCACTCAAAAAGTAAATCGCTTGCAGATTTAGACACACAATATTTACAATCCATATTTACAATCCGAATCATCAGGTGTTGCTCTGCGGCTCTGCGCGAGAAATCGTTTCAGAGCCTCGCGCAGAGACGCAGATTTTTTTGTCTAAAATGCACAGTTAGACACACAATAGGTTCAGTATTCTGGAGTTTCGATCATTGAGGACTCGTGTAATCCTGACTAGCCCAACGGGCTTACGTCGTTCAGCCTAGGGTTAGGATGCAATCCTTACCCTAGGTCATGAATAAACCTAGTAGACAACTCTGTAGGAGTTGCGGAATTTGCCGCAGATATAGACACACAATATTTACAATCCGAATCATCAGGTGTTGCTCTGCGGTGATGCAGGGCGTTAATGGAATCGCTGTGTTGTGGCTTGTCATAGCGGTCTTATTCGGATGGTTGATTCCGTCTGCATTGATTATGGTGAGTGGGTGTGTTTTAACTTCTGTCCTCTGGACATTGCTGCGGACCAGGAGAATTAGTGCTAAACTGGCCCAGTCTATCACATTTATCGAGTTGCTTGCACTTTGGCCTTTTGTAGTCATGGCCTCTAGTTCGTAGTTATTTCGTTTTTGATGGGGGAGGCGCATGAGCACATTGCCAGACTGAACCCGGACGGGTCCAGTAGTTTTGTGCAGGTGCCCAGGGTGGCGTGCTAATACCACTTAGTGAATCAAAAGAGACTAATGCTGGAGTGATTTTTTGATCAATCAAGGCTAGACGAGGGAGTGGTGCGAGCACCATGACCGAGGAGAAACGCCGATTTATCAAGAAAGCGCCCAACTCTCATAGCTTTCCGCGTAGCGCATTTTCCTAAAGCCAGCAAAAGAACATTTGTCTCTTTGGTTTTGCTAAGTGGTATAAGCATCGTTCCGCAACCGGATATGTGCCCTGCCACCAGGGATGGATTGTTTTGACCATGATGTAGACGGCGGGGAAGATGAGTTCGCATCCCACATAAGCATCGTTTACAACCGCATTCAAATACACCCGCTGCGAACAATCTCCTTGGCACAGCGGGTAAGGGGACTACATTCGCATTGAACGTGAATCCACGCGAACCCGACGCTTTTAACTCTTCAAGAGAGCCTTTGACCGGACTCTTCGTTTCAACCCGCCCGTCTTACTGCTAGGAATTTGCTTTTTGAGTGAGGTATTCGGAGAGGCTGTCATGGGGTGATAAGGGGGGCATTTGGGACGGTAGTTGGTCCATTGGTAACAACATAGTATTTTCCAAATGGCCTGTATTCTACTCTTGAGTAGTGCTACATCAATTACTTTTGCTTCAGCGTCTATTTTTTCTAGTGCTGCCGTACATGATTGATCAGATAAAACCTCACTAAGACAAGTCCTAGTGAGGCTTTTTTTAACTAATGATTTAGATCATTTCTTCGCCCAGGAATCTCTCAATCCGACGGTGCGGTTGAAGACTGCTTTCATACCAGGAATGTGCTGTTCACTGTCTGAGCAGAAATAACCAACACGCTCGAACTGGAAAGTTGTTCCTGCTGCGGCAACGCCGAGACTCGGCTCGAGCTTGGCTGAGGTTTTTACTTCCAGACTATCTGGGTTCAAGCAAGCCATGTAGCCACCTTCAAATCCGTCAGGGTTTTCCTCAGTGAACAATCGATCGTAGAGGCGCACCTCAGCATCGACGGCGTGTGCGGCGCTGACCCAATGGATAGCAGCCTTACACTTCACTCCCTCAGGCGGGCTTTGACCCACTGTGCCGGGAATGAATTCCACATGGACTTCAGTCACATTGCCGTCAGCGTCATTTTCATGGCTGACGTACTGGATGATATAGCCACCACGGAGACGGACTGCACGGCCGGGTCCTAGACGGAAATACTTCTTCGGTGGATCCTCCATGAAGTCATCACGCTCAATGTAGACTTCTTTACCCAGTGGTACGAGACGAGTACCAGCCTCAGCGTCCTCTGGGTTATTCTTGCATTCCATTTCTTCCACGGAGTCACCATCCCAGTTGTCGATGACGATCTTAAGCGGGTCTAACACCGCCATGCGACGCTCGGCGATTTTGTTGAGGTGAGCACGCAGCTCGAACTCTAATAATGCCACATCAGTGATGGCGTTGAACTTAGTGACACCGACCTTCTGGATGAACGATTTGATCGCTTCTGGGGTGTAGCCTCGGCGACGCATTCCTGAGAGGGTCGGAAGACGTGGGTCATCCCAGCCATCGACGACCTCTTCTTCCACCAGCTGGAGCAACTTTCGCTTGCTCATGATAGTGTAGGTTAGATTGAGTCTCGAAAACTCGATCTGGCGAGGAGTCGCTGCTGTAGGGCAATGGTCAACCACCCATTCGTAGAGCGGACGATGGTCTTCAAATTCGAGAGAGCAAAGTGAGTGAGTGACCTTCTCTTTGGCATCTTCTAGCGGATGCGCGAAATCGTACATCGGGTAGATATTCCAAGCATCGCCAGTTTTGTGGTGGTCGATATTGAGCACCCGGTAGATAGCGGGGTCGCGCATGTTCATGTTGCGCGCAGCCATATCGATCTTAGCTCTCAGCACTGCTCCACCGACCTCGAACTCGCCATTTTTCATCTGTTCGAAGCGTGTGAGGTTCTCATCCACGCTTGAATCACGGTAAGGAGAATCAGTACCAGGTGTCTTCACGTTGCCACGACCGGCACGCATTTCTTCCACATTCTGAAGATCGACATAGGCATTGCCTTGTTTGATAAGGTGCACCGAGCAATCGTAGAAATATTCGAAATAATCCGAGGCGAAATAGAGGTTCTCTCCCCAGTCAAAGCCTAACCAAGCCACATCTTTTTTTATCGCATCGACATAGGCTGCATCCTCCTTCACCGGGTTGGTGTCATCAAAGCGCAGGTGGCAAACGGCTCCAGAGCCTGCGTTGTCCTCAGCAATGCCGAAATTGATACAGATCGCCTTGGCATGTCCTATATGAAGGTAGCCGTTAGGTTCTGGTGGAAAACGGGTGATCGTTGTCTGATGCTTGCCGTTGGTTAAATCCTCTGCGATGATCTCGCGGATAAAGTCTTTTTTGTCTTCAGAGTTGCTCATGTGTTTGAACGGAAATTTGTTACCTGTTTCATGCTGTAATTCTCCCCAGCATGCAACCCCTATCAACTCAGATTGTTGAGTTACACGTCGGTATAGACCTCCCGGCCCCAGTTACAGGCATAAGGGTTGAGACTAGAAAAAATTCAGTTACCATACCCCTGCCTGCACGCTTTCCCTCACCGCCTCATGCCCACCTTCTCCAGCTTCGACACCACAACCTTCAACTACCAGCAATGGGGTGAGGAGCAATCTCCCACGGCTCTCGTCATCGGCATCCATGGGTTTTGTGGTGCGGCATGCGACTTCGAAGGCCTTGCTCATTTTCTCTGCCAGCAAAACCCACAACTCGGCCTAGTCGCCTATAATCTTCGTGGCATGGGTCTGGATCCTGTGCTCAACCGGCGTGGTGATATCGAGTCGGCAAGCTACTGGCCGCGTGATCTTCTACATTTTTGCAGCCACATTCGAGCTCTGTACCCAGACATTCCACTCGTGTGGTGCGCTGAATCACTCGGCGCATTGATTGCCTGCAACACACTATCCACCCACCCACATGCTCGGGATTTTTGTGATGCGCTCATCCTTTACTCACCAGTGGTAGCAATAGACCGACAAGTGGCGCGATGGAAAATTGTGCTCGCGCGTGGGGTTGCTCGTTTATTTCCTGAAAAACGCATCCCTCTCGACCTCTTCACCGGCGCTCAAGCAGTCCAGGTCACTCAGGGAGCTGCCGACCACACGGCCCAGTCCAGCACGAATAGCTGGCACGTCTCCAGCTTTTCCATGCGGCTTCTCAATGCGATTGCCAACTTGATTGAAAATATGCCCCACGCAGCGGCATCGCTCTCAGCCCCAACACTCGTCATCAATGGAGGCAACGATTTCTTCACTCGGCCAGAGGCGCTAGAGCACTGGCTGTCATTTCTCCCAACCACGACTACTGTGACTCACAGCCATTTCCCAGAATCCTACCATCTCATGCTCTATGACACCCATGCCAAAGCCATCTTTACTCGAACAGCTGATTGGCTCGCCCAGAAAATATAAATAACTTTCCTATTGCCTCGCGCTCAAAATCTCGCAAGCTTCCCACCTCTATGAAGCCACTTCACTTTCTTTTTATCGCCGCCACTGGAGCCCTCAGCAGCTGTGGCAGCCTGAGCGACCCAATATATTACGATGCCGAAGAAGCTAATGTTATAGAGGTGAGCCAGAAAAATGCACCTTCTGTAGCACCCACACCAGCAAACGTGCATGTCGCTCCTGTGACGGTGAAACAACAAACTTCTAAAAAGACGAACAAGAAATCGTCGAGCCCATTCATGCAGCCTGATGTATTCAGCATGCCGAAGAATGAAGACCTCAAGGAAACGGCAACCTCCACACGCAGTAACTCTAGTAGCCCTGGCCTCACTGTGCCGAACTGATAGTTAGCGGCTGATTATTATATTGAGGCTCGATCCTCTATAATGTCTAGGACGGCAATGCGATTGGTAAGTCCCAGCATTACCACAGTGGCTGCGGGAGTAATAATTTGGCCAATGGCTATAGCCAAATCCGTAGCCGAAAACATACCGGCGATTACCATAGATGGCTCGACCTCGTATATGCGACTTACGCCAAATCCGTCGCGCATCCCACTGGTACGCATCCTTAAAGAGTGGTTCCTTTTTTTCTAGTTGAGCCGAAGTCTTATCCTTAGCTAACACTCGCACCACATTCCCCTCGGCATCATACCATTCCACCTCTTGCGCGGCAGCAAGACTAGCAAGCAAGCTAGTGATGAGTAAATAAAAGACTTTCATTCCACCACAAGATACACCAAACACTCTCCGAAACGAAACATTTTCATCAGCATGCGCCCACACAAGAAATTCGTCCCCTTCCCTTTCGAGTACCACCAAGAAATCGACATCACCATCGACTCCCTCTCCAACCTTGGTGTAGGCATCGCAAAAGTCGATATCCCAGCGTCCCAAGAGGAAGGTGAAACCGAAACCACTAAATGGGTCGTCTTCGTCCCCTTCGCACTTCCTGGCGAAAAGGTCCGCACGCGCATTTTTCGCAATGACAACAATTGCTCCCAAGGCGATCTAATAGAGGTTCTTGAGCCGTCCCCGCACCGCATCGAGCCAAAATGCTCACTCTTCGGTGAATGTGGTGGTTGCCAATACCAACACGTTGATTACCCGACTCAGGTGAAATGGAAAACCCGCCAAGTCGGCGAACTCCTCCAGCACATGGCCGGCATCGACCACCCTGTGCTGCCAGCCATCGAGTCCCCACGCCAGTGGAACTACCGCTCTAAGCTCACACCCCATTTCCAGAAGCCTAAGAATGGTAAAATCACTTCAATCGGTTTCCTCCGCAACGGCCAGCGCAACAACATCCTCGATGTCCCACAGTGCCCAATCGCCATGGAAGAGATCAACGATGCTCTGCCACTTCTTCGCAAACTAGCGCACCAAAATGCCAAGGAATACAAGAAGGGCGTGACCATGCTGATGCGTGTCACAGAAGGCAAAGTGGAAACCAACCACCGCGCCATCGCCACAGAACAAGTAGGCGAGCTCACATTCAACTTCCTTGCTGGCGACTTCTTCCAGAACAACCCATTCATCCTGCCAGCATTCACTCAGTATGCTGCGGAACAGGCATCCAAGGGCGGTGCTAAATACCTTGTTGATGCCTACTGCGGCTCAGGTCTCTTCGCCGTTTCACTAGCATCGAGCTTCGAAAAAGTAGCAGGTGTGGAAGTGTCAGAAACTGCCGCTGACTGGGCGCGTGCAAACGCCCGCCAGAACAATATCACTAACGCTACCTTCATGGCGGCAAGTGCTGAAGCGATCTTCGAAGACATCGATTTCCCCGCCGACGAAACTGCTGTAGTCATCGACCCGCCGCGGAAAGGATGTGACGAGGTATTCCTCAACCAGCTCTTCGCCTTCGGTCCATCACGCTGTGTTTACATCTCCTGTAATCCATCCACCCAGATGCGCGATCTCAAGTCCTTCCTAGACGCCGGCTACATCCTCGAGGAAGTCCAGCCCTTCGACCTCTTCCCACAGACCCGCCACCTCGAGTGTGTTGTGGTCCTTAGAAAAGGAAAATAAGTCAAGCTTGTACACTGCCCGTGGTTTGCTCAGAGTCGATAGATGAAAATCCTTTTCGTCTGTCTCGGTAACATCTGTCGCTCGCCTGCGGGCGAAAACATTTTCCGCCACACCGCCCGAAAGGCTGGTGTCGCAGCTCAGTTTTCTATCGACTCAGCAGGCACTGCCGCTTGGCATACCGGCAAGGGACCAGATGCGCGCATGACTCAGACGCTCACATCCCGTGGCGTCGAAGTCACTGGCAAAGCCCGCCAAATCCAGCCCGCCGACCTCGCAGAGTTCGATCTCATCCTCACCATGGATGACGAGAACTACGCCAATGTCAGAAAGCTCGACCCAGCTGGAACCTTCGCTGAAAAGATTCAGAAATTCACCAGCTATTGCCAACACCACGAGCAAGCCGAAGTCCCAGACCCTTACTATGGCGGCCAAGATGGATTTGACCTCGTTGCCGCAATGCTCGAAGACGGCAGTTCCTGCTTGATTGAGAAGTATTCATCATAAAACCTCTAAGAATCCACCCGACTTCTACGTATGGAATGCAAGTCTTCCGACTTACTACTTGCGCTTAGCGCTAGCTATTCCATCATACTTTTTCAATCAAGCGCGCATTCGACATTTTTCTAAATATCAACACCACCGCTCCAAAGACCCTGTACACCCCCACTAGCAGCCAAAACAAAGCATATTGCCGCCACACAGCACAGCTGTTATAATTACTTTAACGAAAACTAACTCAAGGAACCAAAACTATGAATATTCTCGCACACACATTGCGTATCATCGGAGTTTCCATGCTCGCCACCAACTTACTCCATGCTGCAGAAAACCAGCATGCTCCCTACCTCTCCATCAAACTTGAAATGGAGCACGCTATCAACAAGGGCAATAAGTTCCTCAAGCAGAAGCAAGACCCTAAAGGATTCTGGAACAATGAGCAAATCCCAGCCTACACAGCTCTCGCCCTCACTGCGGCTCGCCGTTCGCCAAATGATGCTGATGCCAATGCTGACCACATCAAAAAAGGATACGAATGGCTCGTTTCCACTCAGAACAAAGACGGTGGAATCTATGTCAAAGGCCTAGCCAACTACAACACATCCACTAGCCTCATGGCTCTAGCAGCCTCTGGCGACCCCGCTCACAAGGAACCCATTCTCAAAGCCCGCAGATTCCTCATCAACCTCCAACAAGATTGGGATACCAAAGGCGACACCGACAACCCCAATGACGGCGGCATCGGCTACGGCGGCACCTATCCACACTCAGACATGTCTAACACCTACCTCTCGATTGAAGCTCTCAAGCTCTCCGAGTCGTTCGCAAAAGACACTGGAACTAAACAGCCAGAACTCAATTGGAAAGCCGCCATCAAGTTTGTTTCACGCACCCAAAACCTCGAAGCCACCAACGACCAACCAGGTATCGGCAACGACGGCTCATTCGTCTACTTCCCAGGTAACTCCAAAGCTGGCACCGAGGAACAAGCCGATGGCCGCCAGACTCTCCGCGGATACGGATCCATGTCCTACGCCGGCCTGCTTTCCTTCATTTACGCCGACCTCGACGAGAACGACATCCGCATCAAAGCCGTCATAACATGGCTCAACGACAACTACACGCTGGAAGAAAACCCAGGCCTAGGAAACCAAGGCCGTTATTACTACTACCAAGTCATGGCTAAAGCTCTCAACGCCGCTGGCATCGACACCCTCACAACTAAGGATGGTGTTAAGCATGACTGGCGCAAAGAGTTAGCCACCAGAATCCTCTCCAACCAAAAACCCGACGGATCATGGGTCAACAAAAACTCGCGTTGGTGGGAAAATGAACCAGAACTCATCACCGCCTACGCCGTCATCACCCTAGAGCAAATCTACCATTCTATTCCTCAAGCGAGGAAGAAGTAGCAAACATAGCTACGATCTAGAAAAATTCTGCGATGGCTTATCCCATGACTCCAGCTCAGCGTGAGCACGTTACTTCTCTCACAGCGGCTGAGCGCCACTTTCATTTCATTGATAAAGTAGTAGAAAACCAAGCGATCTGGACCCTCAAAAAGGGAGAAGAACTGCTACTTTTCAGTGACGAAAATGGAAAAATGAGCATCCCCGTCTGGCCTCACCCTGACTATGCTCAGCAGCTCGCGCCAAGCACTTGGCGCAATGCCACCGTGGTGCGTATTGACCTCGATTCATTCCTCAACCGCACGCTTCCGAGCTGCGTCAAAGACGACGTTCACTTTCTCGTGTTCCCAGTCTCGGATAAAAAAGGCAGCGTTGTTGCCGCAGAAAATTTACAACAAGAGCTCTCAGACGCGCTTGAGAATGTTAAGGATAAAAAGCCACGCACACTCGATGACCTCCCCACACTGCCGGACGACTTCATCGCCCAGCTCTAGAAAAAGAAGGGTTCCACTGGTTGCCTCTAGGCTCACTCGAACAGCCTAAAGTCTGCATTTCCAGGGTCCGGCTTCATCACGTGGTCGCGATTTTATCGATAAAATAAAGCCCCCAGACCTTCTAGCTAGACTTTCGACTTTCCGTCCTTTGACACTCATAGCAGCCAAAGGAGTTCCAAAACTGGCTATGCTCTTCCAACTTTTCACTCCCAAATTATCACTTCCCCTCCCGTATTTGGTATTGAATAAACCAGATCCCTTGCCCATCTTGCCGCCATGGCAACTGAACACATCGACGTCCGCTACGTGGCCGATCTGGCTCGAATCGAACTCACCCCTGAGGAGGAAGCAACATTCCCCAAGCAGCTCGACGAAATCCTCGGCTACATCCACAAACTTTCCGAGCTCGACGTAGAAGGTATCGAGCCCACCGCCCACGCATCTCCAGTCTTCGATCGCATCCGCGAAGACGTAGCAAAACCCGGCATCGGCCGCGACGCGTTCCTTGCTAACGCGCCAGACTCCGCCAACGACCAACTCCGCGTCCCAAAAGTTATCGAGTAGCCCCCTTTTGTTTCATCAGTCCAGTCTGAAAACTGAACACTGTAAACTGAACACTTTCTAAAAACATGCTTTCCACAGAATCTATCACCTCGCTCCGCGCCAAACTCACTGCAGGAGAAATCACACCAGTCGAGATCATCGACTCGCTTGAGGCCTCCATCAATGAAAAGGACGCAGCCATCGGCGGCTACCTAGCATTCGACTTCGACGCCGCCCGTGAAGAAGCGAAAACTACTGACCTTAGCCTCCCGCTCGGCGGCATCCCGATTGCCATCAAGGACAACATCAACGTCAAAGGCCAGCCGCTCACATGCGCGTCTAAATTCCTCGAAGGAGCCTTCACTTCACCATACGACGCCACAGTCATCACCAAGCTCCGCGAAGCCGGTGCCATACCACTCGGGCGCACTAACCTCGATGAATTTGCCATGGGGTCCACTTCTGGAAACTCTGCAATCAAGCGCACTAACAACCCAGCAGACCTCTCCCGCGTTCCCGGTGGTTCATCTGGCGGCTCCGCAGCAGTCGTTGCTGCCGACACAGCGATCGCAGCTCTCGGCTCTGATACTGGTGGATCAATCCGCCAGCCAGCCTCCCATTGTGGCATCGTTGGGCTCAAACCCTCCTACGGCCGCGTCTCCCGCTACGGACTCGTAGCCTTCGCCTCATCACTCGACCAAATTGGGCCAATGACCAAGTCAGTCGACGATGCAGCACTCTTGCTCAACGCGATCACTGGCCACGATCCATCGGACTCGACTTCACTCGAAGACGACAACACAGACTTCACCGCGGACATCGACGGTGGAGTCAAAGGGCTCAAACTCGGCGTACCTAAGGAATACTTCAGCGATGCCATCGACCCAGAAGTCAAAGCGATCTTCGACGAAACTGCCGCCAAGCTCGAAGCAGCTGGCGCTGAACTCGTTCCAATTTCGCTCCCACACACCGAGTACGCAGTAGCCACCTACTACATCATCGCCCCAGCCGAAGCATCTTCTAACCTCTCCCGCTTCGATGGCATCCGCTACGGCAACCGTGCTGAAAACCCAGAGAACCTCATCGACCTCTACCGCAAGTCACGCGCACAGGGATTCGGTCCAGAAGTGAAGCGCCGCATCATCCTCGGCACCTACGTTCTCTCCTCTGGTTACCACGACGCCTACTACACCAAAGCACAAAAAGTCCGCACACTGATCCGTAAAGACTTCACCGACGCCTTTGCCAATGTCGATGCCATCCTCTCACCAGTGGCTCCAACCGCTGCGCCAAAGCACGGAGAAAACGCCGACGACCCGCTCACGGAATACCTCGCAGACATCTGCACCATCGCAGCAAACCTCGCAGGCATCCCCGGCATCTCAGTACCAGCTGGCACTGTGGAATCTGACTCAGGAACCAAACTCCCAGTCGGCCTCCAAATCCTAGGACCTGACCTCGGCGAATCCGTCCTCCTCAAGATCGCCAAATCAGTAGAGTCCCTCTAACTGGGAACGCCAAGCCCAAGCTTGGCTATTTCAATAATTTCAATAATTTCAATAATTTCAAAAAGCGAAGGGCTCCGGCTCTTCGCTTTTTTGGTTTCGCATACCGCAGTCCTTCCCGCATACCAATAATACCACTTCACGTTACACGACAAAAAATCACCACTTAACTCACTGATAATAAGTGAAATAATGTGAAGTAAAGCTTGCATTCCTCAAGGGTCGCTCAAAATTGGAATGCTTAAGGACCATC
>Ga0233404_10000028_pt1 | contig 30289 bp, 22 predicted proteins | sample Na_oxic_2_MG_FD_179861 | JGI IMG/M metagenome (GOLD analysis project Ga0233404, IMG submission 179861) | Seawater microbial communities from Saanich Inlet, British Columbia, Canada - Na_oxic_2_MG | ecosystem: Environmental > Aquatic > Marine > Inlet | place: Canada: British Columbia | collected...
CTCTATAGTTATGCGTTTAGTTCGATTTGGTGAACCTGGCTACGAGGAGCCAGGTGTGTTGTTGAGTGACGGTAGAGTCATTGATGCGAGTTCTGAATTTCGTGATTATGACGAAGGCTTCTTTGCCTGCGCTGGTTTGGAGTCGCTAGGGAGGTGGGTTGCTGATGGCTGTCCAGGGGGTATAGAGGTGCCAGATGGGGCCAGAATGGGGGCGCCTGTTGCCAGACCGTCAAAGATTGTTTGCGTGGGGAAGAATTATCTAGAACACGCTAAAGAGTTTGGTGGTGACGCCCCAGAGGAACCAGTACTTTTTATGAAGGCGACCAGCGCCTATGTGGGAGGGGCTAATGATGTGCTAATTCCGCGTAATAGTAAGAAGTTAGATTACGAAGTCGAACTGGCCATTGTTATTGGTAGGACTGCGAGTTATGTTTCTGAGCGAGACGCTAGATCCTATGTGGCGGGGTATTCCGTGATGTGTGACTACAGCGAGCGCGGCTTTCAAAAGGAGCGTAGCGGTCAGTGGGTTAAGGGTAAAAGTGCTGACACCTTTGCTCCGATGGGGCCATGCATGTTAACTGCTGACGAGGTTCCTGATCCACAGGCTTTGAGGCTATGGAGTAAAGTAAATGGCGAACTTCGCCAGTGTGGTTGGACAGGGGATATGCTCTTTAGTGCGGACTACCTGGTGAGCTACGTGTCGCAGTTTATGACGCTCTTACCTGGTGATATAATAGCGACCGGGACACCGGCAGGTGTGGGAATGGGTTTTGATCCGCCCCGTTTCCTTCAAGTTGGAGATTCTGTTGAATTTGGAGTTGAGGGGATTGGTTCGAATGTTCAGCGAGTTGTCTGTTATAAATAATTTAACTGACAGAGCTTAATTGGTTTAGAACTATTTTTCATGCCTAATTAATTTACGTCATGTTGGAAACATGGAGTGTTAGGTAACTGTTAGGTTATTTAAAGCACGCTTTTTCTTGCACGAAGTAGGTTCTCGCTTATAAAGTGGTGTTCCACTGATCGAAGAATATGAGGGACCCCAGCATATTCTCGGTCTTTTTTGCGCCCTACTACGATGGGTGCAGCAAGCATAGATTCAACAACTCACATCCAAATGAATCCGGATAGAGCAACACTCAATTTTCTAAACAGCTTCCCCGAGGAAGCCAGAACGCGCGGCGACGATCTTCAGCAAGAAGGCGCCGTAACACAAATATTTGGTAACCACCTATTCATCCAAGGACGGGTAGAGGACAAAACTGGGACATTCCGTACCAGTCTTCGTCTTCAAGGTAACCGTTGGTTCGGTAGCTGTACTGCCGAAGATGAAACCATCGCTGGTGCGTGTTTATACGCGACAATGATGGAGCGCATGCACCGTGGAGAAGATCTACCAGAGAGCCCTAACGAGTTCGATGACACTCCAGTTATTGACCTTATCGAAGAAAAGCTCGATCGTGAGCTTGACGACAAGGAAGCTGAGTTTGTGAGTAAGGTAGAGAAACGCTACCGACGTTATGTGATCGAGGGAGAAATCCATGATCACGACATGGTGCGACTCAATCCACGATGGGAAATTGTCACTTATGATCCATTGGAGCTTTGGCCGATTCCACCAGGAGATATTCTGGAATTTTGGAACTATCTAGCCTACGCGTTTTTCAAGAAGCGTCTACCGTTCCCAGATTTCATGAATTCTGTAACTGACCTTGAGGCAGTGCAAAAGAAGATGAAGGACTGGGAGAAAGAGCGTGAAGTATCCGAATGGTACGAGCGCATTGAAGATGTCAACGAGCGTCCACCTCAGGAAAAGCCTATCTATTGCGAATTCCGTATCGTTAGCACGATGAACGAAGCGCGTGTTGAGATTAACGAAGGTGCGTCAAGCTGGGTCATTCTCCGCGAGAAGAACGATATCGAGCGAGTCACAGCACTGTTCTCCGCTGCAGCCCTCCGCATGGATGCGCAGAGTCAGGTTATATGGGAGCATTTCTATACTTTCTATAAAGAACAAGGAGCAACATCTATGGATCTCGACAACGAGTCCGCATGTCGCTTCATGAATCGACTTTTCCGTCAACCTGCTCTAAAGGGATACATTGTTAATCTTGATGAGAAATTCTACAAAGTTGTCAACGAGCGTCTTCGCTGGGTTTGTGAAGATGATCCATACTACCCAGATAGTTTTGCGCTACAATTAGTGACAGAATCTGGTGAGAATGTTTCTCACTCAGTCCGTCTTCTTCCAGGCCGTGAAGAACTCTATCAATCCGATGAGACGGTCTTTCCTGGACCGCCACGTTGGCTCGATGACACAGACGTGATGCCACGCTATATGATTCCCATCCAAGTGATTGACTCACTTGAGGGTGTGGAATTCCTTCGTAAGATCGGAGCGCGTCTCCCTGAGTCATTGAAGAAACGTGTGATGGATCTCGATCTCTTCCCGCGTTTTGAAATGCGCATTGAGCAAGGTCTCACTGCTGCTGAGACTGAGCACTTGGTGATCAATGTACTCGCTCTTGAGAAAAAAGATCGCCGTACTGAGAAACTGGTTAAAGAAGGCTGGGATCTCGTGGAGCAGAAAGCAGTCAAGGGCAAGCAACTCCTTCGCTTTGCTCGTGAAGATCTCTACCCAGTCCCTGGATTACTCCAGGAAATGGGCCTCACTTATGACGATAAGCTTGAAGAATTCAAGACGCGCGTCACCAAACTTTTTCCTGAAAAGTTTGCTGAGTGGGCAAAGGATCTTCCTAAAGCTATGCAGGTGGAGATGGACTTCAAACTGAAGACACTCCTTGCAGATCCAGTCACAGCGGCTATCCGCTTCGAAGTTGTCAACCAAGACATCGATTGGTTCGATCTTAAGATCGTGATCGACGTTGAAGGTGTGAACCTCTCCAAGATTCAGATTCGTCAGCTCGTTGCCGCTCGTGGTGGCTACGTTCGTATGGAAGACGGTGGTTGGATGCGTCTCGAAATCAAACTCGACGATGACCAGCGCGAAGCAGTGACTCGTCTAGGACTCGATCCTTTCGATCTTTCAGGTGAAACTCACCGTATGCACGCACTCCAGCTCTCAGATCCAAAGGCAGCAGATGTCTTCGATCCAAAGGCTTGGAAGCGTATCAAGGATTCAGCGCACGATATCCAAGTCAATCTCGACACCCCAGTGCCAGACGGTCTCCAAGCCACACTCCGACCTTACCAGGTCGATGGTTTCCGTTTCCTTACATATCTCTCAACGAACCGCTTCGGTGGTATTCTTGCGGATGATATGGGTCTTGGTAAAACGATCCAATCGATTACCTACATTCTCTGGCTCCGTCAGCAAGCACTCGATAGGGGTAAAAAGCGTCCAGCGTTGGTTGTCTGTCCTAAGTCAGTTCTTGATGTTTGGGCTACAGAGGCCGAGAAGTTTGCTCCGATGTTGAAGGTTAAAATCCTTCGTACTCGTGACGACCTTAACATTGATGAAGCTCAAAACGACCTCGACCTTGTAGTTCTCAACTACGCACAGCTTCGTGTTTGTGGTGAAGATCTTAACAACATCAAATGGCTCACAGTCATTCTTGATGAAGGTCAACAGATCAAGAATCCTGACTCCAAGGCTGCAAAGTCAGCTCGCGAGCTCAATTCAGTGAACCGACTTGTTCTCACAGGTACGCCTATTGAGAACCGCTTGATGGATATGTGGTCGCTCATGGCATTTGCTATGCCAGGAGTTCTCGGTTCTAGAGCCTACTTCAAGAAGCGTTTTGACAAGCGTAAGGATCCGTCCTCGCAGACTCGCCTCGCCGCGAGACTTCGACCGTTCCTTCTTCGTCGCACCAAGCTTCAAGTAGCGAAAGATCTTCCACCACGTACAGAGGAAGAAGTCTTCGCTGTAATGGAGGGCATTCAGTCAGACATGTACAAGGCTGAGCTTAAGCGCATTCAGAAAGCACTTCTCGGGCTTGATTCCGATGAAGCAGTGAAGAAGAACTCCTTCGCTATTCTTCAGGGGCTTATGCGTCTACGTCAGATTTGTTGTCATCCAGGATTGATCGATCCTAAGTTCCTTAGGGAAGATAGTGCTAAGATGATTGCACTCTTCTACCTGCTTGATCAGCTCCGTGATGAAAACCACAAGGTTCTCGTGTTTTCTCAGTTTGTTTCAATGCTAGATATCATCAAGGCGCGTCTCGAAACTGAAAGCCGTCCATACCACTACCTCACTGGTCAAACTAAAGACCGTAAGGGTGTGATTGAAAGCTTCCAGACTACTAAGGATGCCTCTGTATTCATGCTATCACTCAAAGCGGGTGGCGCTGGTCTTAACTTGACCTCTGCCTCTTACGTTATCCTGTACGATCCATGGTGGAACCCAGCTGTAGAAAATCAGGCGATTGACCGTACTCACCGTATTGGTCAAAAGAACAAAGTAATCGCATACCGACTACTCACTCGTGACACAGTGGAAGAGAAAATTCGTGTTCTTCAGCACCAGAAAACAGCTCTCGTAACCAACGTCCTCGGTGACGAAGGTTTCGCTAGCACTCTGGGTGTCGATGACCTGCAATTCATCTTGAATCACGGTGGAGACATGTTTGGCACTGAAGAAGAACAATAGGTACCGATCTAAATATCATATTTTCAAAAGCCCACGCTAGTCATATAGTGGTGGGCTTTTTTATTTTTTGCTACTTTGATTGCTTGGATTCGTTTCTGTAAAAAAGTAGCAACTTATTGATAGATAAAATTGGTATTTAAGTATAAGAGAACAACCATGAACACACAGCAAACTGATTTGAATTCCCAGCTTCACAAAAAACTCTATATACCCGCGATGATTTTCGCGTTCATCAGTATTGCGATAGTTGCACTGATGCCATTATTTGGTGAAGTTGGAATGGCGAATGAAAAGACTGCCGATATGGTAGGCTTATGGATCAATTTTCTAGGTAAATTTCACCCACTCTTTTTGCATCTTCCAATTGGAGCTTTGATGTTGGTTTTTCTGATGGAAGCATCAGGTTTGATGACACGTGGGAAGTATCGTCCAAATACCACCTTAGGTTTGTTTTTTGCAGCAGCAACTGGGGTGTTCGCTGTAGTGTTTGGCTATTGCCTTTACCTTACTGGAGAATACCCAGAAAGCGCTCTAGTTCTAGAGCACAAGCGCGATGGCATTCTCTTTAGTCTCTTCATCTTGCTCGCCTTTGTTATCAAATACACGGCCGATGTAAAGTTGACTGGTAAAGCCTTCAAGGGCGTGTACTTTTCCTCGCTCGGAGCCACAGGTTTCATGATGTTATGCGCTGGCCACCACGGTGGTGAGATCAGTCATGGTGACCCGATTGATTCTTTGCCTTCGACAGTTGTCGCAAAGCGGAATGAGCGATTGAATGCACCAGTAAATACAGATCCAGTCATCTACACTCAATACATTCATCCGATTCTCGAAGCTAAATGTATTAGTTGTCACGGTGAAGATAAGCAAAAGGGAGCACTTCGATTAGATAGCTATGCGTTCATGCTCGATGGTGGTGAGGAAACTGACTGCCTTGTTCCTGGAGATGTAAAAGAATCTGCACTGGTCACTTACCTCCACTTACCTGAAGATGATGATCTTCACATGCCACCTGAAGGTAAAACTCAAATGACTGCCGAGGAAATACAAATCCTGGAGTGGTGGGTTAAAATTGGTGCACCTGAGACAGCTAAACGTAGTGAGGTGGAGGTCACACCTGCAGCCGAGAAGGCACTGGCTACTCTACTCACTCCAGCTCAGCGCGAGCGACTTGAAGCCGCACAAAAAGCAGAGCTTGCCGCTAAGAAAAAAGCGGATAATAAAAAGCGTCTCGAGCTAGCCGTCGCCCTAGAATCTGTGAACGCAAAATTTCCAGGTTCGCTGAAATATGTTTCTCAACAAAACACCGATCTCAACTTCTCAGCGGTCAGTTACCGATCAAAATTTGCTGACGCTGATATCGAGATTCTAGCTTCAGTCTTCAAGGATATTGTTGAGTTAGATCTCTCTTCTACTCAGATAACTGATGTTGCAGCTAGTAAGCTTTCTCAGTTTACCAAACTTCAGAAAGTGAAGTTGAATGGTACTCAGGTGAGCGATGTTGTATTGGCAACACTCTCAGAGTTGCCTGATCTTGAGGTGATCAATATTTATGGCACAGAAGTGAGTGACGCAGGCCTTAGTAAGCTTTCTACTCACCCTAAACTGAATAGAATCTATGTGTGGAATACCAAGGTGACTGAAGAGGGGGCGAAGTCTCTAGAAGATGCCCTGCGCAAGCGGGTAAGTTCTGACGATGCTGAAGATGCCAAGCTGAACCCACAGGTAGTTCTCGGTATGGAGACGACGATGAATGACTAACTCGTCTGTGTCCTGTCTGACCTGAAGTCAGGATAAAAATTTAAGTCCCACTAGTTTACTAGTGGGACTTTTTTTTGGGTGTGCCCGCCAGGGCACACTGACTACAGGCCTAGATGCGAAGCCAAACCGGAGAGCCAACGACAAAACCGTATGGCAGGTGGTGTGAGAGGTGGCTGGAGTGATCCAGCCATCTACTCGATACTATCTTGCGTCAATTTGACGTGACTGCAGAGGTCTTCAGCGAGCACGCAAAGCTCAAGATTGTTGGCGAGCTAATAAAAAAAACGGCATAGAACTAAGCTTGTGAGCGCTATGCCGCTATGATTTGAAAATTGCCAAGTTATGAGAAAATTTCTTGCACCACACGTGCAGGCTCTGTGACGCCTGGAAGTGTTTGATCCAAGCCTTGGAAAGGGTAGGTGAGGTGGTTGTGTTTGAGCCCTAGCGAGTGGAGGATGGTTGCCTGAAGGTCTTGTGTGGACACTCTGTCAGTCGTCGCCTTGTAGCCGATTGGGTCGGTTTCACCGAGGCTGAATCCGGGTTTAACCCCGCCACCAGCGAGCCACATTGTGGATGCACCGGGATTGTGGTCGCGGCCGATAAATTTCATTTCCTGACCACCGCGGTTTTCGCGCATTGGTGTGCGGCCAAATTCTCCACCCCATACAATGAGGGTGTCCTCCAGTAGACCGCGTTGCTTGAGGTCGGTGAGAAGCGCGTACATTGGTTTGTCGATGTTTTCACACTTATCTTTGAAACCATCATTGAGAGCTGTACTTTTACCAGTGCCGTGTGAGTCCCATCCCCAGTCAAAGAGCTGGATATAGCGGACTCCACGTTCAGCTAGGCGGCGTGCTAGCAAGCAATTGTTGGCAAAGGATTCTTTCCCTGGCGCAGTGCCGTAGAGCTCGTGAATGTGCTCAGGCTCGTCCTTTAGGTCAAAGGCTTCATTGGCATGAATCTGCATGCGGAATGCCATTTCGTATTGGGAAATACGGGTGAGTGTTTCTGGGTCGTGTGATTCATTGTACGCTTGTTGGTTGATCTTAGTGATAGCATCGACCGCATTTTTTCGCATGTCCCGAGAGATCCCATCAGGGTTAGAGAGGTAGAGGACGGGATCGCCCTTGGAGCGACATTGCACGCCTTGGTAGACCGACGGTAGAAAGCCTGATCCCCAGACTGACTTGCCTGCTGAAGGAGCTTTGCCGCCAGATACTAATGAGATGTAGCCTGGAAGGTTGTCGTTCTCGTTGCCTAATCCATAGGTGACCCAAGACCCTATCGATGGGTTTCCTAGGTTGGCGTTACCAGTGTGGAGAAGTAGCTGAGCGGGGGCGTGGTTGAACTGGTTGGTGTGCATCGATTTGATGAAACAGACTTCATCGATCACTTTTTCAAACCACGGCAGGCGGTCGGAAATCCACTGGCCAGATTCGCCTGCTTGGTGGAATGGGTAGATGGAGTTCATCAACTTTGGCACGCCTTGAATGAAGGCGAAGCGCTGACCGGCGAGGTATTCTGCTGGGGTTTCTTTGCCATCGTATTTGGCTAGCTCAGGCTTGTAGTCAAAGAGTTCAAGCTGCGAGGGAGCGCCGGCCATGTGGAGGAAGATCACCCGTTTTGCCTTTGGGGCAATGTGTGAAATAGAGCTGTGAATGTCGCTGCTGCCCGCCCCTATAGCCTGGTTTGCGAGTGATGAGAGCCAGGCTGAGCCTACGCCAGCAACGCACTTTGAGAGGAATTGCCGACGCGATTGATGGAGCAATTTGTCGTGCTGAAGTTGTTGGAAAACGTTCATAGGTGTCTTACTTGGTGATTGCAGCGTCTAGATTAAGAAGGGTGTTTGCGATGACGGTGAGGGCGGCGTCTTCTGGGGATTTACCAACTTTTTGGGATTTTTCTGGAGATGTCTTGAAGTCTTCAAGGAAATCGGCATGAAGTTGCTTGAGTATTGTAACTGTGTCGCTGCTGGCTGTTTGCTGGGTGCTGAGCAGGTAGCCATATTTGATGCGTGCTTCTAGGTCTGGGCTGGCTTCATCGGTCATGCGTTTGGCCAATGCCTGCGAGCATTCTAGAAAAACCGGATCGTTGAGAGTGATCAGCGCGTGGAGTGGGGTGTTAGTTGTGATGCGCTGCGCTGAGCAAAGGTCACGCGAGGGGGTGTCAAATGTGAGCATGGAGGGGTACGGGCTAGTGCGTTTCCAGTAGGTGTAGAGCGCGCGGCGATAGCGGTTTGCACCTTCAGCGGTCTTCCATTTAGCCCCACTGTAGACGCTCTGCCATATTCCGTCTGGTTGTGGCGGCATGACTGACGCTCCGCCTAGAGACGTTGTCATAAGGCCAGAGGTGACGAGGGCATTGTCACGCATCATCTCGGCGCTGAGGCGGGTGCGTGGTCCTCGAGCTAGATGGATGTTGTGTGGGTCTATTTCAGCGAGCTGAGCTGAGGCATTGTGGTCTTGTCGGTAGGTGGAGGAGAGTACCATGTTGCGAAGAACTTGCTTGATTGACCAATTTTGAGAGGTCTGGAATTCAATCGCGAGGTGGTCTAATAAGGGTAAATTAGTAGGCTTGGTTCCGGTCGAACCAAAGTCGCCTAATGTCTGAACAATGCCTCGGCCAAAGAGTTCGGAGAAGAGGCGGTTTACCATCACGCGGGCAGTGAGTGGGTTTTTATCAGACGAAATCCACTGAGCCATTTCTAGTCGATTAGTTACCTTTTTGCCTGTGGGGTTGAGTAGTTGTGGGACTCCTTCTGTGTGGATGTCGCCCTTATTGAGCCATAGGCCACCAATGAATAAACGGGTTTCACGTCGTGCGTCCTCTGGTCGTTGTTGGATGATAGGGATGTTTAGTCCCTTTATTTCTTTATACTCTTGCTGCGCCTTGGCTAGAGCAGTCTTTGATTGCTCGAAGCTTTTGTTGGAAATAATTTTAGTCCATTGCTCCGACTGAGAGCTCTCGATTGTGAACCGGCGAAGTGTGCAGGCCTGACTACCAGTTGTGCTGGCTTTGTTCTGAATAGTAACTTCTAGTGATTCGTCGGCAGCTAAAGTTACTGGTTCAGCAGGCACGAAGACAGCTTGTCGCTTATTGAAAAGTTTAGGGTAGCCGCCGAATCCGTCACTTTTATTATTGATTGAACCATTCGGGTCATGAGGCCCAACTATAGAGTCGGCAAAGACGTGTGCTATTTTTATAGGCTGCTTACTTCCGTCCGGTTTTACGATGTTTAGAATGAGTTGGGATAGCACTGAGGCGCGTTCTGGTAGTTCGGCAGGGTTCTCAGTCTCAGGAATAATGCTGACTCTGAGAGCCGTGAAGTCTTGTGGTTTTGCAACGAGGTCGAAGCGGGTCCTTATTGCAAGCGTTCCTGAAGCGCGTAGTTGTCCATCTGGGTAGCTGGCCAATTTTCCATGGGTGGTATTGGTGGTAGTGAAGTTTAGATGCGCCCAGCTAGTGTCAGCTGTGATCCACTTCTTTCCGTACTGGTTGAGTGCTGTTTGCAGAGGTCTAATCTGGTTGAAGATTTGAACCGTTTTTTCTCTTTCCTCTTTGTTTTCAGAAACCTTGAAGAGAGGGAATTCGTTATCTATATCCACATCCGCGGTCGAGTTAAAGAATGCGCTGAAACGGTAGTAATCAGCGTGTGGAATCGGTTCATACGGGTGCGCGTGGCACTGAATACAGCCAAAGGTGAGACCCTGGGCAGCAGTCCAAGTTGTGTTTACTCGGTCAATGGTAGATAGCACGCGGTATTCTTCATCATCAGTACCCCCTTCGGTGTTGGTTTGTGTGTTGCGGTGGAAGGCGGTAGCGATTAGCTGCTCAGAGCTTGGGTTTTTAAAGAGGTCACCAGCGAGTTGTTCTTGTAGAAACTGGTTGTACGGCTTGTCGGCATTAAATGAATCGATCAAATAATCGCGGTACGGCCAGATGTTACGATGCGGGTCTTTCTCGTAGCCCATCGTGTCGGCGTAGCGGGCCAGATCCATCCAAACGGATGCCCATCGCTCACCAAATCGTGGAGAAGAAAAAAGCCGGTCGACTTGTTTTTCGAAGGATTCTGAGCTGTCGTCCGCAAGAAAATTGTCGAGTTCCTTTGGGCTTGGCGGCAGACCAATGAGATCGAGGCTGACTCGGCGTAACCATTGAGGTTTCCCGGCACTTTTACTCGGTGAGAGTTTTTCCTTTTCCATGCCAGCCAGCACGTAGCGGTCCATTTCCAATAGCGGCCAATCCTTGTGGCTCAATTTTGGGTGCGCTGCTTTAGCTGGAGTAATATAGGCCCAATGTTCTTCCCATTGCGCTCCTTGCTCAATCCAGCGCTTGATGGTGTCTGTTTGTTCTTTGCTGAGAGGTTCGTCAGCGTGTGCACCTTTTTGTAAGGGCATTTTATCATCGAGATCATCAGTGATGATACGTCTGTAGAGCTCAGACTCGTCAGGTTTCCCCGGCACAATGATTGTCTTTCCCGACTTCCCTATACCGAGCGCTTCCGATCTGTAGATTAAAGATAAATCGCCGTCAGTCTTCGCTCCACCATGGCACTTGGTGCATTTGTTGATAAAGATCGGACGAATATCCTTATTGAACGAAACCTTACTACCCGACTCAGCCTGGAGCAGGCTAGTCGCTATGATTGTGGATAAAATGGTCAGGTGTGAAAGTGTCATACAGTTGGGAATAGTGCTTCTGTGTAGAATGATATACGCAAGAAGGTGCCGCGTCTATCGAGTTAGTATACTGTTTTGTAAAGTTTTATCATTTGAAATGATCGTAGCGACGTCGCTAGCCAGTCAGATCCTTTTGCAATGCTCAACTACAAGATCTAAGATTTCTAATCTAGTCACTGAAAGAATAGTTTCTAGCGTTGTTGAGCCAGGCCCCTGACTTTAGCAATTGCAGAGAGTCTGCTAAGCTAGGATGCATAAGTTGCTCTATGTCGCGAAGCTCTAGATGTCCCACTAGAAGAAGGCATAGCAATTTTGTGAAATCACCATTCAAGTTATGTCGAAATGGTACAGCTTACTTCTTTTCGCCCATGGTGTCGCCCATGCGTGCGTAAAGTTCTTGGCAGTTGGCACTGTGTTCTAGCAGGTCGCTGGAGAGTTGGATTTTGGCGGGTTGGAAGATGGTGATGGTGGAGGAACCACCGAAGGCGAAGTAGCCTTTCTCGTCGCCTTTTGCGATCGCTTGATTCGCTTGGTAGGTCTGGAGGATGGAGCCTACGCAGGTGGCTCCAATTTCTAGAATGAGGACTTTGCCGAGATCGGGGGTGTCGAGTACGGTGCAGGTGCGCTTATTTTCCCACATGTAGCCGAGGTTTTGACGCAGGGCGATGGGGGAAACTGAGAAGAGTGGGCCGTTGATCACACGGGTTTCACCGGGGGTACCTGCGCAGGGGAAATGGAAACGGTGGTAGTCGACCGGGCAGAGGCGCGAGAGCACGAGGCTGCCGCCTTTGAATTGTTGGTAAAGTGCGTCGTCGTCGATCAGCGCGCGGAGGTCCCATTTCTGGCCTTTGATGAAAGCTCCAGCGATGTCCTCGGCATTTTCAAATCCTAGATGGCGACCATCGGCTGGGAAGACGAGATCGGTGTCAGCGATCGGGCGGGCGCTGGGCTTGAGCTTGCGGTAGAAAAATGCGTTGAAGTGAGGGTAGCTTTCTGGTGTGTCTAGAAAGTCGTCGACGTCCATTTGGTAGTCATCGATGAATGGAGCTACTTTCTCTTTAGTTTTGGGGTGGTCCATGCGTCGGCCGTACCACGCTGAAAAGAAGGGGCGCTTGACGAAAGCGTGGAGGGCGATTTTGCCGAGCGGGTTGCCGTAGGCCCATTTTAGGAAAGATTCTCCGTAGACTTGTTCGGTTTCGATGCTATCGGTATGACGATTATAGAAAGTAATGGGCTCCACGCCACGTAGTGTGGGGCAGAGCAGGGGAAAAGCAATCCACGAATAGTAAGAATCGGCACATGGCAAAGTGTCGATTACCCTTGCATCTTAAAGCGCACAACGCTATCGCCACAACAGTCATGAACTTACGCAAGTTAGCCCTGGGGCTCGTCCCAATGATCGCTCTCACCAGCTGTGATGAGAGTACTAATCCTGTAGAGGTCACAGAGACCCGCAAACTCACTAGTTACGATGACGAGAGCAATCTCGCGGTGGCTATGCCTAAAGATTGGCGGAGGGTTCCCAGCACTAGGTTTCGTGACTATAATTGTAAATTTAACGAAAACGGCGAGGTCTATATTTCGATAGGATCCGGCGATATCAAGAGTAATGCCGAACGCTGGCTCAAGCAGTTTGGTGACACGCGGGAGGTTGTCGTTTCCGAACTGGAGAAACTCGATGTAATGGGATCAAAAGCTGTTATTTTAGAGGCGGAAGGCACATTTGCTGGTATGCGTGGCGTCACTATAGAGGATGCGGGTTTGCTCGGGTTGTTGGTAGAGACTCGTGGCAATTTGATCACGGTGAAAATGATCGGAAAGAAAGAGGAGGTTCAAGCCCAGCGCGAGAATTTCATCTCCTTTTCTAAAAGCATTCAATGGAAGTAAGTGATGAGTAAGAAACCAACCAATCCTGTTACAAAGATCTTCGCCTTGATTGGTGGATTTCAGGTCGCCATCGTCTGCATGGTTTTATTGCTTATCCTGACATGGCTCTCGACTCTCGAGCAGACTGGCCCAGGAGGACTCTACTGGACCTTAGAAAAGTACTTTAGCTTCGGTGCCTACTATGTGCGCCCAACACTGTATGGTCATGATTTGCCTATTTATCTACCCGGTGGTTACTGGGTTTGCGCGCTTTTCACGCTGAACCTTCTGTTTGGTGGTGTGATGCGTATGCGCAAGGGCTGGAAACATGCTCCGATACTCGTTTCTCACCTTAGTATGCTGATGTTGATGATTGGCGGAGCAATGACTTACCATCAATCACGAGAAGCATATATGCTCTTAGCTGTTGGTGAAACAGGTGACTCCGCATTCAGCTTGACCGAGCTATCGATCGAGATCGCAGAGGTCAAGGATGGGCAAAAGCAGGAACCGCTGGTGATTAGCTCGGAGCTGTTAGCTGGGGTGAGAGGGAAACCAACGCGCCAACGAGAATTTCTTCTACCAAATTTCCCATTCGACGCGACTGTGAGCGAGTACCATATCCACAATGAGCTCTTCCCGGTGCAGGGCATTGCGCCTGAAGGAGTAAACGTGGTGGATGGATATTACGCAAAACCTATCGAGCCAACTGGAGCTGAGGAAACTAACCTTTCAGCCTGTATCATTACACTAAAAGAGCGCTCATCAGGCAAGCTGCATAAATTGCTCTTGTTCGAAGGGGTTTCTCATGATCTGACAGTGACGATTGAGGATAAAATCTACGGGTTGCGGCTGCACGGTGAGATCTGGAATACCCCATTTCGTGTACGTCTAGACGACTCACGTGGAGAAAAGCATCCTGGCACTGGGATGGCTATGATTTACGAGAGCGATGTTACTGTTCTTGATGAAAATGGTAGTGCTGAGCGGAAGTTCAAAATAGAGATGAATAAGCCATTGCGCTATAAAGATCTGACCTTTTACCAAACGAGCTGGAATGACGCGGGTCCCAAAGTTGAGTCAGGTTTCACAGTCAAAACAAATCCATCAGATCAGTGGCCAAAGTATGCCATCTATACCTGTGGTGTCGCACTCTTCGTGCATTTTATTATCAAACTTTTCGGATTCGTGTCCAATAGCATAGCAAGGAGCAAAAATGAGCAGTAGTAAATTAGGTCGTTGGATAGGTTTTCTCTTTGTCCTGTTAGTGGTGGCTTCGATGCTGCTCTACACAGTTAAAGACTCCACTGTGAGTGGCCCCGCCAATGTGGTGGATGGCTATGAAAAATGGGATCCAGAGCTAGTCAAAGAGTTTGGCTCCATGCCAATCCAAGACGGCGGACGCATCAAGCCAGTGTCGACCTGGGCTGGCTTCGAGCTGTTAGCTATCAATGGTAAGCGCAAAGTTCGCTTCGAGAGCAACGGTGAGAAGGTGAGCATCAAGCCGACCGAGTGGGTGTTAGACCTGATGTTTCGTGATGAATTAGCATCCAAGATGACCGTTTTCCAGGTCGAGGACGATGCTGTGCTCGATATGATAGAGATGCCTCACGACGGCAAAAAGCGACGTGACCGCTATAGTATGGCCGAGATTCAGGGGCATCTAAAGCAGGTGGATAAGCTGCGTAATGAGATCGCTCAAAAAACCAAAGATGAGCGCGAGCCCATCGAAGACCAATTCATTGGGCTGGTAAGTAACATTCAGAGTTATGTCTCGATTAGTTCGCACTTTTCTCCAGTGAAGGAGGCGATGGCTGACAAAAGTAGCAGCCTCAGTGATGAGTTAAGACTTTTCTCCAGTTGGGTAGAAAGATGGCCACAACTTAGCCAGTTTCTAGCAGCTGCAGCTCAGCAAGAAGGCAGACAAATGGATGGGCTAAATAAAGTGGCGAACATGATCTCCATGCGCGTTTCAGACTCTGTGTATTCAGATATAGCTCTCTTCCCGCCGAGCGACCTGGATCAGGCATCGTGGCCGAAGCGTCAGGGCTGGCTCTCACAGTACATGCAGAACAAAGTTCCTGCAGATCAAGATCAAATCCAGTACCTCCGTGAGATGGAGACACTGGCACTAGCCTACGGTAAAGATGGTCAGCAAGGTTTACTAGAGGCAGTGAAACTCTACAAAGCAACAGTCCAGGTCAAGATGGATGAGCGTGGAGAAGGCAAGAGCCTGAAGAGTGAGATGGTTTACTACAAAATGGATTACTTCTACTATTCCATCACTCCCTTCATCCTAGGTTTCATTATTGTCGCCTGCGGTTGGATATCGCCAGCAACTCGATGGGGACGTGGCTGTAATCGCATAGCATGGGGCTTGTTAGTCATTGGAGCATTGTTGCTGATCACTGGGATCACGCACCGGAGTATCCTAATGAACCGTCCACCTGTTGGAAACCTTTACGATACTATCCCCTTTATCACAGCTATTGTTATTTTGGTGTTAGGCTTCATGGAGTACGTCACCAAGCGTGGTGTCTGTTTAGGTCTGGCATTTTTCCTAGCGTCGATTGGGATGTTTCTAGCAATGTGGTACGAGCAGTCCAAAGGGGTGGATCCGATGAACCCATTGATTGCTGTGTTACGCTCTAACTTTTGGTTGGCGACGCATGTTATTACGATAACTATTGGCTACGCTGGTGGCCTACTCACCGCGGGATTGGCGCATATCTATATTTTTGCGCGAGTATTCAATATTGATGAAGGTGATAAATCGTTCCGCCGCTTCATGACCCGTATCGTTTATGGTGGAGTTTGTTTCACGCTCTTCTTTAGTTTGGTCGGAACCATCCTCGGTGGTGTCTGGGCTAACGATTCATGGGGCCGCTTCTGGGGCTGGGATCCGAAGGAAAATGGCGCGCTTATCATTGTGCTCTGGACCTTGATTATTCTCCATGCCCGCATGGCTGGTTATCTACGTGAATGGGGAATCCATATCTGCGCAGTTGCCGGGTCTATTCTAGTAACCTTCTCGTGGTGGCACGTGAACTTCCTCAGCATAGGACTGCACAATTACGGCTTCACTGCTGGTGACGGGTTAAAGGCTATCTGGGCGTTCTACTGCCTCGAGGCTGTGATTATTTTCGTAGCCCTTGGTTACGCTATAAATGAGATTCTAAAGAAGAAGCAGCTGAAAAATGCCGCTTAGTTAGAGGCTGAGTAATGCGCTGGATGGCTAACTATTCAGCGTAGCTTAAAGTGGCTGCTAGACGGAAAGTTGTTTCAGTTGCTCAGGGAACGGGCATACGCCGCAGTCACTGGTGTCTTCTAGGCAGAAGTCTTGGTAGATCTGGAGTAGGGCTTGGTGTTGCCAGGCCTTTTTTAGGAAGTCTTTTTTATCGTGTCGCTGCCCGAATAGTCGGGTGCTGACGCGGTTGATCGACTCGCTGATCGCGGGTGCTGGAAGCTGGAGGTAGTGGTTCCATGCTGTCGCGTCATTTTGAATAATCCGTATCGGGAGTAGGTGGTTGATCAATAGATCACGGATTCTGTCCTTACCCATCAGCGCAAGCTGCTTTTCGCTGCGTTTTGAGGTGAGCGTGTAGTGGTGGCTCCAAAATGGATCATGGAGACTTTCTAGCCAGTTGATGAGGCTATCCGTTTGGCTAGATAGTTTACGGAAACTTGGCCAGTGCTGGGCGATGTATCCCAGTGCGGCGAGGCGGCGCTGCGGGTGATTGATCGGACGAATTCCCGTGCGAGTCCATTGGATCGACCTCTCGTCGCTGAGTTCGTGTTCGCCGCGGTGTTTCCACCAGGTTTTCCAGAGATCCTCTAGCCACCGCTGTGAGTCAAGCGGTGCTTGCTCATGGATGTCCGGATGGAGAAATCCGGCAATACCAAAAAGTAGTGGGTAGGCTAGCTCTGCGTGCTGCTGCAGGTAGTGGATGGGCATGCGCTGTGCGAGCTGTGACATCGCTTGCTTGTTTGGTCGGTAGCCTAGCGTCTCGGCGAGGGCTATCCAGAGCGACTGATCTTTTCCGTGGGCTTCACGCACTAACTGGTGGCGTTTCGCCTTGAGCGCACAGCGATGTTTTGCCGCAGCGAGCATGACCTGCTCAACAGCACCAGCAGACATATTTTCTAAGGGTTTGTAACACCTGCCAATACTAGCGGTGGCAGAGGTGTGCCTAGCCTGCTGTAGCGCTTCCCTTACCAGTGCATCCGGAATGACGACTTTAGGAATATCTGTGTGGTTTTCAGATCGGGTAAAATGGTGCGCGTCCGAGTCGCGGAAAATGACATGCAGAATGACGTCATTGAATGCAGGATTTATATCGTGTCCGTGGGTTTCCCAGTCGCTGGCATGGGTGTCTAACTCGAGCGGGCCGGAGTGGGTTTCCCCGTCGATCTCAACCGCTGAGTGCAGAAAGTCTGGACCTGCGGTGCGATTCCAAAAACCAAATTGCCGAACGACAACTGATCTGCCATCCGTGGTGGTAAATGTGCGTCCAAAGAGCCCGTTGAACCAGATAGCCTGCAGGGTCATTTCATCAGGGAGCTCTAGTGGTGGGTCTTCGGCTAGGCGGTTTCCATAGACGCCTAACAATAGTTGGGAGTAACTTTGCATGTTATGGTTTATTTTTTAGAGGTTTGTTTTTTTCTAGGTTCAGCTGGCGGTGGCGGTGGCGGATTGAGGATGTTCAGCATTGCTTTGAGTGGCGTTCCAGATGGATGTTTTTCTCTGCCAAGGAGAGCTTCCTGGAGAGTGCCAATTGCGAGGTTCTTATTCTTTTCCGCTACATACATACTAGCTAGGTGAAGGGCGATACGTACTTTATCGCTGCTAGTCTGGTACTTATTTTTCGCCGAGTAGAATAAGCTGCTAGCTTTTTTGTTTTCACCGCGATGGAGCTCCCAGAGACCTAGGACTTCATAATAGCGAGCATCATTTTTCTGGATGGCAGCTGTTGTGAGTTTTTTAATGATGCGATCTGAATCGGACTTCCATGCTCTAAAGGCGAGGTTGACTGAACGGTAGAGTTCATCTTGCTCTTCAATCACTCCTGAGCCATCGAGTCGTTTGAATGGCTGATAGAGAGGGTCGCCAATCGCCAAGTTTTGCCATGAAAGCACTGGGATAGCCATGGAGGCTGCTTCGATGAATGTGAAGCCTTCGAGCAAGCGATCGTGTAGGATGTCGAAGTGGTGAGTCATTTGTAGGTAGGGCTCGTAGACATTTCCTACTGTGGCTGCAGCGCCTTTGCTGAGAATGGGGCCAACCCAGTTTTTGTTTTTGTTGCGCAGATTATTTGCACTAAATGAGTGCAGGTGAACTGCTACAGCGCCACGCTTGAATTTAAAGTCGGGGTTAAGAAATGGCCCATTGACGGAGCCTGTGTACCATCCGTAATAAAGACTGACATCCCGCATCGGATAATGGCTGAGATAGGTTTGTTTGTTTTTGTCGATGGTGGAGGGAATGCCATTTTTCCAATTAAGTTCGTCGATTTTTTTGATCCAGTCGTCACCTGCTTTGTACGCACCGCCCTTGAGGGCTAGATCGAGATAACTCATTCCCCAGAGCCCCTGCCTTTCTGTGGCAATGGCGTCATCGATCAAGCGCTTAGAGGTGGCAAAATCTGGACCGTCGATACGGCCAACCATAAAGTACGGTATGAGCTCCCTGAGCGCGGTGAAGTTAGATTTCTGCTTGAAATATTTGTTAGGAAGTGGCCCTTGAATTGGCACACCTTGAATGCCAAACACCGCAAGCTCAGAATCGACAGCTGCGGAGTTGGTTCGCTGGGTGATGTGCATTTTGTCCGATTGCTCCTCTGGGATTGCTTGGTTCCTAATCCCAAATGGCATGCCGTACATGCAGACGAGCAAGCGTTTTTTATTTTCTACAGGCAGGATGATCCCGTCGTTAGTTTTGCCTAATTTCCACCAGCCTTTACTCTGGAACTGTCGGCGCAGAGGATCCTGAATAGTGGCTGTGTACTCGGCGCGTGAGATGTGTCCCTTGTCCGGTGTGTTCAGTCCAATAATGTTCTCGTCCGGGATAGAGCGCTGCTTAGCGTAGTATAATGCCAGTTTAGATGATTCGGCATTGTTGGTGTTATAGAGCACCACGACAGAAGTCGGAGCGATGCTGGATTTTGCCTGTAGTATGGAACAACAGGCAACGAGAAATAGGGATGTTCGTAATAACATAACGAGTATAAAATATTAGGTCAGGGTCAGAGTGTCGTGAGCAAATCTGATATTAGTAGGTAACTGGGATTCTTCTAACAAATAATCAGTCTCGTGTGAGATATGTGTCAGCCAGGTTTGTTTCGCCCCGATCGACTGAGCTATCTCAATAGATTCTGGCAGAGAAAGGTGAGTGGGGTGAGGGCTAGGTCGTAGTGCGTCGATGATGAAGTGGTCGAGCCCGTCGAGCAGATCTAGAGTGGACCGAGGGATAGATTTAGCGTCGGGAATGTACGCGATGCTAGCTTGTCCTTCTTGATCGAAGCGAAACCCGATGGTTTCGACCGATCCGTGCTGGACGGGTAGGGGTGTGACCTTGGTTTCACCTAACATGAAGGGTCCAGCTACGGGGTGAGCTGCCGGCTTGATGTAGCCTTTGTGGATGTTTTCCGCCGCAAATGCCCATGCGTAGACTCTGGATAGTTCGTCTAGGCAGCTCTGGCTAGAGTACATCGGCAGTGCCGAGTCGCGTCTCCAGCAAAAGGCGCGAAGTTCATCAAACCCCGCGATATGGTCGAGGTGGCAATGGGTGTAGAGCACAGCGTCCACAGTGCGTAAGTTGTGACGTAGAGCTTGCTGGCGGAGATCTGGTCCAGAATCGACGAGGATAGAATGCGTGGCAGTCTGAATGTGTACCGACGAGCGCATGCGGTCGTTTTTCGGGTCGTCAGAGCTGCAGCTAGGGCAATCGCAACCTATGACAGGAATGCCGACCGAGGTAGATGTGCCGAGGAAAGTGAGAGTCATTTTCAATATGTTCTGAGCATAGGGCTGAGTAGTGCTAGTTGAAAAGAGTCATTTCTCAGAGATGTGCAGTTGCTATGTTGTGCGGGACTTGCATACTCACCCAGATCTTTAAAAAAGAACGCATGCTTACTCATATTTCCATCAAAAATTTGGCTTTGGTTGATCAACTCACTTGGCAACTCGGTAAAGGACTCATCGGCGTGACTGGTGAAACTGGTGCTGGGAAGTCGGTGATAGTGGGGGCTTTAAAGCTAGTTTTAGGCGAGCGGGCTGTGAAGGGCATGATCCGTACGGGTGAGATGTCTTGTAGCGTGGAGGCAGTGTTCGAGTTAGACAAACTAGATGAAATTAATCGCCTGTTGGAGGATGCGGGAGTGGAACCCTGTGATGGAAAACAGCTGCTCATCCGTAGAGTCGTAGGTCACAGCTCTAACAAGCAGTTCGTCAATAATTCAGCCGCAACATTGTCGGTCCTTAAAAATCTGGGTGAGCATTTGGTCGACCTTCACGGCCCACATGACCACCAATCATTACTTTCTGTAGAGCGTCAGCTTTCGATGCTCGATGCCTACGCTGTAGCGCAAAATGAGCGTGAGTCTTATCGTTCGATCTATTCTGACTGGAGAAACAAACTCACTGAGTTAGAGAGCCTGCAAAAAAGCGAGCAGGCCAACGAGCAGGAGATAGACCTGCTAAAGTTTCAGGTAGAAGAAATTGTTGAAGCTGACATCCGCCCTGAGGAAGAGTCTGAAATAGAAGATCGCTACAAGCGCGCATCGAATAGCTCTAAGCTTGTGGAGGGCAGTGGCCAAATTGCTGGTATCCTAGGGCGCGAAGTCAACGAGCGACTCTGTGAAGTCCAGCGGCTTGCGCGCGATTTAGAGCGCCTAGACCCCGCAGCTGCGGAGTTGTTAGGCGGGCTAGATTCAGCCTTGGTCGAGCTCCAAGAACTAGAGCGTAGTATGGCGGATTACACTGAAAGCTTAGAGATAGATCCAGCCGAGGCATCAGCACTGGAAGGACGAATTAATACATTTGAAACCTTGAAGCGAAAGTACGGACCAAGCCTAGAGGATGTTTGCTCTCACCATGCACGAGCGAGCGAGCGCCTCAGTGCGATTGAAAACCGTGGGGGATTGATCGAGCAACTCCGAGCCGAGGCTGAGAAACTCAAAGCGAAGTTAGAATCAGCTGGGCTTAAACTCAGCATCAAGCGCAAAAAGTCAGCACCACGCCTGGCGAAAGAAATTTCTAAACACATCAAGGAGTTAGGTTTCAAACAGGCATCATTCGAGGTGGCTGTGCTACAAAATGAAACACCGAGCACAAGTGGGCTAGAGTCGGTTGATTTTCAGTTTGGTCCTAATCCTGGTGAACCGCTCAAACCACTACGCCAAGTAGCCTCCAGCGGTGAGATTTCACGCGTGATGTTAGCGGTGAAGAGTGCTCTAGCAGATCAAGACGCCACACCACTCATGGTCTTCGATGAAATCGATGCCAATGTGGGTGGCGAAATCGCCCGGGCAGTGGGTGAGAAAATGGCGGTGTTAGGTGAGAAACATCAGGTGGTTTCTATCACCCACTTCCCACAAGTCGCGGCCGTGGCTGCAGAGCACTTTGTGGTCGATAAATTAGTCGAAGACGGAAGAACGCGCTCCACAATACGTCAAGTTGATGGAGAAAGACGCATCGACGAATTGGTGCGCATGCTCGGTGGCGGAGACGGTGAGCAAGCAAGAGCTATGGCTCTCAGCCTTCTGCCAACTGACGCAAGCTTTGCTTGAAACCCTTTTCAATACCAGCAGCACTAGTTGTCGAAGAAGCGTCTTTTTTGCTATTTCACAAACCTCTAGAAAATGACAGTTGGTTCGTTTGAAACTCCGAACGGTGTAACTAATTGGGTAGCACTGTTTCTACAAGAGTTTCTGCATACTTACCAATTACGCAGATCGTTTTTTTTGTAGCTGATGTCGATTTAGATAATCGTTTTTTGCTGTTGTACACCTTTCATACGCCGTGAGTTTACCTGAATTCGTGGCACGACCTCATCCTTTGCTCATTCCATCGCTTTTGCAGCTCTGAATGTCATTATTTTAAATTGGCACTTGCAAACAACCTGAACTTTCAGTAGTTACTGAAAGTATGAACGAGGGAGAGACGTTTAAAGAATCAAAAGATGCCTTTATTGCCCAGTGGGGAGCACTGGGATCAAGCTGGGGGATTAGTAGAACGATGGCGCAGGTGCACGCGCTTTTGATGGTGAGTCCAGAGCCGATGAGCACGGACGAAGTGATGGAGGATCTAGTGATCAGCCGCGGCAACGCACACACAAACCTCAAAGAGTTAGTGGGCTGGGGGTTGATTCGTATTATTGTAAAAAAAGGAGAACGCAAAGAGTTCTTTGAAGCTGAGAAGGATGTTTGGAAGATGTTCACTTTGGTTTTAAAGGAACGTCAACGCCGAGAGATCGATCCCGCATTGAACTTACTACAGGAATGCGCTGAGGACACAGAAAACGAAACAACGCCTGAGGGGAAAGCTTTCCACAATCAGATGAAAGAGCTCGAGGAGTTCGCCCAACTCGCCAGCAATGCGGGCGGCAAGATCAGCCGACTGAAGTATGGTCCAGCGCTAAAAATGATAGCTAAGCTGCTAGGAGTCGCGCCCTAAAACAACTTTTAGTCCATCGTGGTGATTGGCTGACTAAACATTAGAAAACAAAACAATGATGAATCAAATAGTCGTGTATGCTATTTATGTCCTCGTGAGTGTCGCGCTCACCATATGGGTCGCAAAGACATTGCATAAAAATGGTCGGGTGTTTCTGCTAGAAGCATTTCGTGGTGATGAGGAGCGCGCTGACGCTGTCAATCATCTGCTAGTCGTAGGTTTTTACCTTATCAATATTGGCTTCATTCTTCTTTTCCTTAAATGGGGAGAAAGAGTGGAAGATGTGGTGACAGCTATTGAATTCTGCGCCATGAAGCTCGGATTCGTGATGCTAGTCCTCGGCGGTATGCAATTCTTCAATATGTATAATTTTGATAAGATGCGCAAGAAGGGAAGAGCCCCTCAAGTCCCAGGCTATCCACCAGTGGTGCCGCAGTAGGAGCTGTTTTTATTTGAGTTAAACTTTCTAAAATAACTGAAAATACGATAATGACAATCAATCAGGAAATGCGTTCTATAGAAGTCTACTATGATGGGAGCTGTGCCATGTGTGGTCGTTTCAAGAATTGGCTTGGGAAGCAACACCATCTCATCGGTGTGAAGCTTCTGAACTACGCATCTGAGGCGGCTAGAGAGCACTTTCCTGACCTCGCCAAGTACCAGCCAGAAAAGGCGATGGTGGTTCGCGCTGACACAGGAGAGATCTATCAAGGTGCTGAAGCGACTGTGATTTGCCTCTGGGCATGCCGTGAGTATCGGGGGTTGGCGATGAAGTTGCGCAAGCCTTTGTTCCTTCCCTTAGCCAGAAAGATCTATCCTCTCATTGCTAGCAATCGTTACGTGATTTCAAAGTTGCTCATCGACGATAGTAAGTTGAAGCGAGAACTCGAAAAGCAGAAAGACCATTGTAACGACGGTAGTTGTGACCTGAAATAAATTTCAAACCAAAACCAGATGATGTTAGAAACCTTAGTTAAATTAGCCGGAATTGGACAATTATGCTTAGTCGCAGGTTCAGTATTTATCCCGAAATGCCTCAATTGGAAGGAAGCAATAGGGACGGCGAACAAGCTCACCCGCCAGCTCTTCCTGACCTACGCTGGATACATCCTAGGCATGCATTTGTTCTTCGGGATAATTTCTACCTTTGCCACGAATGAAATGTTAGCTGGTGGTTTCCTCAGCACGGCGCTCTGTGCACTGCTGACTCTATGGTGGGGTGTTCGTATCATTCTTCAGTTCTGTTGTTTTGATCGCAGTTGTATTCCACAGACCAAATTCAACTACTTAGCTGAAGGTTTACTCGTCATGCTCTTTATTAGTCTAACCACCATCTATGGAATGGCCCTTTGGAGGAACCTCCTATGAATGCATGCATCGTCGCTTTGTTGCTAGGAATGCTGCTTATCGTCTTAGCGAAACTTATCTTTGATCGTCTCGTAGTTGGGAGAGTGCTGGTATGGCTGGTAACTCTGGCGGCCTACGCTGTGATGCATTTTGCCAGTATTGACCAACCTCCACTCCTACGCATGGTCTTACTCTGTTGCATGCTGATGGCGGGGATGAAGTGGATTGTATACAGCGAGTGGAGAAGGTGCGGTGGTGAGATTCTTCCATGGGGACGTTGGTTGTGCTTAGCCACACTATGGTTCGGGATGGAGCCGATGGCCTGGACAGGTAAAAGGCGCAGTATTCAATGGAAGACTCATGCTCTTTGGGGAGGCGCATGCAGCCTCACTGGTGGAGCACTCGTTTTCCTTATGAGTAGCTACGAAGTCACCATGTTGATTCCTTTATTCATTGCTATGAGTATTGGGTTTCACTTTGGCGCATTGCGTCTGCTCACTGCATTTTGGAGATTTCAGGGCTTCCCAGTAAGAATTCTCTTTAGAAATCCTTTCCTCACTCGTGGCTTTGGAGACTTTTGGGGGAAGAGGTGGAACCTAGCGTACAGTCAGATGATGGCTCGCGCAGTGAAGCGTCCGATTCAGCAGAAGTTTGGTGCGAAAATTGCTTTATTCTGTGTCTTTATAGTTTCTGGCATACTCCACGAACTAGCCATCACCGTGCCTGTGCAGGCTGGCTATGGATTGCCCACATGCTTCTTCCTGGTCCAAGGCGTTCTCACCACTCTAGAAAAACGTGAGAACTTGGTTAGCGCGACTCTTTGCGGAGCTAGCCTCGTCCTTGGTCTCAATTTTCTTTTCCCCACAGTTTTTGTTGAAGCTGTGATTCTACCCGCACGTGATGTGTTCAATTTACTAAACTTATGAAAACAATAGTGATAGCGGGAGCCAATGGCTTCCTAGGGCGTGTCCTCTCACGCTACTTTCTTCAGAAAAGATGGAACGTGATAGGAATTGCTAGAAATCAACGAGGAGTCGTCGAGGGTGTCGACTACGTCGAATGGGACGGCAAAACTCTGGGAGTCTGGACAGAAGCCCTTGAATGGGTCGACGTGTTAGTCAATCTAGCAGGAAGATCTGTCAATTGCCGCTATGGTGAGAAGAATCGCCAGGTTGTTCTCGACTCACGTGTGAAAACCACCCATTTGTTAGGTGAAGCTGTGGCTGAATGTGAGAATCCACCTAAAGTGTGGATCAACTCAAGTACCGCTACGATTTATCGGCATGCTGAAGATCGCCCCCAAGGTGACTTTGATGGCGAGATCGGAACCGGGTTCTCAGTCAATGTAGCAAAAGCTTGGGAAAAGGCATTTTTCGAGGATGACCTCAACAACGTCCGCAAAATAGCTATCCGTTCAGCCATGGTGATGGCCGATGAGCCCGAGACTGTGTGGACGGTGCTTCAGCGTCTTGCTTGCCTTGGCTTGGGTGGTCAGATGGGAAGTGGAAAGCAAAGGGTAAGCTGGATTTCAGATTTCGACTTTGCCAGAGCGGTGGAGTGGCTCGCTGAGAATGAAACTGCCACGGGAACCTACAATGTCAGCGCCCCGAATCCCGTCACAAACACAAGCCTCATGCGCTGTGTGCGCGACAGTGTTCGAATGCGAATCGGACTGCCAGCCACCGTATGGATGTTAGAAATTGGGACATTCTTCATGCGCACCGAAACTGAACTCGTCCTCAAAAGCCGCTGGGTGGTTCCGACTCGTTTGTTAGCTGAAGGGTTTCAGTTTGAAGATCCTGATTTGATAGAATGGAGTGATAAATAATGAGTACTATTTTACTAGATACCCACATAAATGCCCCCCTTGAGCGGGTGTTTGATCTGGCACGCAGTATCGATCTTCACATGGACGGGACCAAGGGAACTGACGAGAAGGTCGTAGCTGGACGTCGTTCTGGGCTGATTGGGCTTGGAGAAACGGTGACTTGGGAAGCGCGCCACTTTGGTGTGCGTCAGCAACTGAAGAGTGAGATTACAGCATTCAAGTATCCAATTATGTTTGAAGACACGATGCTAAGAGGTGCTTTCAAGAGTTTGCGGCATGTGCATTCTTTTGAGCAAACGGAGGAGGGAACTCTGATGCGTGACAACTTCTGTTATGAAGCTCCTTGTGGTGTCTTTGGGAAATTGGCGGAGCAGGTTTTTCTCACGCGTTACCTGCGTCGGTTTATCAAAGTGAAAAATGCCCACCTCAAAGCAATCGCTGAGTCTGACGAATGGGGAAAGTATCTGCTATGATCCAGACTGGCGTACAGAGTTGCAAGATACGAGAGCCCGCATCTGAAGTGTTCAAGACAGTGCACGACTATGCTATCCGTTTGAAGTGGGACACAATGCTTTCTAGCGCTGCTATCATTAGCGGCCAGTTCTCTGCGGGAACTGGAGTCGTCACCCGCTGTGTAGGTAAAGGCTGGATGAAGCTCTTTCCAATAGAAGCTGTCTACCTGACATATAAACCGGATCGGGTAGCTGCAGTGAAGATGGTCAACAGATCCTTACTTTTCGGAAGCTTTAGCGCTTCAATTCGACACGAAACTCAGAATGGCGGATCGACAGTTTGCTAGAAATACGCATTTCGGTTAAGATGGTATGCGGGGTTCCTAACACCTATAGCGCACTCCATCCTTTCACGTGAAGTAGCTCAAAGGCTAAATGGGCTTAAAAATTATTGTGAAAAAACACCCGCAACTTTCTAGTATTGAATCAAATATAATAGACGCGCAATTTGTTCGAGGGTTCATGGAGTTCGTCTTGCTAGATAATTCTGTTCATGAGCCTTTTCTCTTCCTCTAGTGAGAGGTAACGCCATTTGCCACTTTCGAGGTTTGTGTCGAGGTTGGGTTTGAAATTACCAATACCGACTCGTTTCAATTCTAAGACCTTCAATGGGGTTCCAAATTTGGGGTCTTTCAGTGCCCCGAAAAGCCGGCGGATATGCCGATTCTTGCCCTCATCGATTTCTATCCTGAGTTTCGTTTTAGCTCCACCAGTGCCTTTTTTCTCAAGGCGAATAGCTTTCAGAAGATCCCCTGAGCTTTTCACGCCTTTCAGAGCTGCTGCAATATGTTCGTCAGTCACGTGGCCTCTGACCCAGATCTCGTATGTCTTGATACAATTACCTGGTGTGGTAAGCGCGTCGCCGTATTTTCCGTTGGTTGTGAACAATAAAAGCCCCTTAGACTCTAGGTCAAGGCGACCGACCGGCATCCACCCGTCACGAAATCCCCAATCAGGCAACAGGTCATAGACCGTTTTTCGACCCAGTTCGTCAGAGCGAGTGACCACATACCCCTTGGGCTTATTGAGAGCTAATATTCTTTTTGAATTGATCGAGGATCTATCCAATAGTTGTTTTTTACGAGCCATTAAATTTAGGTTACTTCCAGTATGCTATAATGCTGAGATTCGTCAAATCGTGCCAGCCACTAAGAATTTTCGAGGTGCTCCATTTATCGTATAGTTCAAAAAAGAAAAATCCTCACAGCTAGTGTGAGCTGTGAGGATTTTAAATGTTCAGATACTTTCCTCTCCCAAAAATTACTTCTTCTTCAGCTGTGGGAAGAGGACGACGTCGCGGATGGTAGGGGCGCCTGTGAGCATCATGATGAGGCGATCTATTCCGATGCCGATGCCACCTGCTGGTGGCATTCCTGATTCCATTGTTTCTACGAAGTCGTGGTCAATGTTCTGCGTCTCGCCACCTGCTTGTTCTTCGAAGCGCTGACGCTGGAGGATTGGATCGTTGAGCTCGGAGTATCCCGGTGAGATTTCTTGGCCATTGATGATGAGTTCGTAAACATCGATGACATCTGGATTCTCAACATTGAGCTTAGCAAGTGGGATGAGTTCTTTGGAAACGTGAGTGACGAAGCAAGGGTCGAAGCTGTGTTCTTCGACCAGTTTTTCGAAGACCTGCTGTGAGACTTCGTAGTCTTCCATCTCAGGGGAGACTTGCACACCGAGAACGTCGCACTTAGCGACTCGTTGCTCGTTAGTGAGGTCGAACCAATCGTCGCCAGCGACTTCTTTGATGAGGTCATGGTACGGTGCGCGCTTCCATGGGCGAGCGAGATTGATGGTGCGGAGGTGCTCACCATTTTCGTCTTTATGCTCAATCTGAAGGCCGCCGCAGAATTTCTCTGCGAGGTGACAGGTCATTTCCTCAACGAGGTCAGCCATTTGCTCGAAATCTGAGAATGCCCAGTATGCCTCGAGCATGGTGAACTCAGGGTTGTGACGGCGGGAAATACCTTCGTTACGGAAGTTACGGTTGAGTTCAAAAATCTTGGTGAATCCACCACAGAGGAGACGCTTCAGGTGAAGCTCAGGGGCAACACGCATGGTGAGTGCCATGTCGAGTGCGTTGTGATGGGTCTCGAATGGTTTTGCTGCTGCACCGCCAGCCACGCCGTGAAGCATTGGAGTTTCCACCTCGAGGAAGTCGCGCTCGTGAAGGAAACTACGAATTTCAGCAACCATTTGGGATCGCTTGACGAAGAGGTCTGCGCTGCTCTGGTTCGACATGAGGTCGAGGTGGCGCTTGCGGTACTTAGTCTCGCGGTCGCTTACTCCGTGCCATTTGTCAGGCATTGGACGCAGAGCTTTAGAAAGTACAGTGAGCTTAGCTACCTGAACAGAAGGCTCGCCTTTGCCAGTGGTGAAGGTCTCGCCCTCAACACCAATCCAGTCGCCCATGTCCATGAGTTTCCATGCTGCCCAGTCAGTCTCAGAGACGCCTTTTTTATTGAGGTAGATCTGAATGCGGCCGTGCACGTCACCGATGGTGGCGAACACAGATTTCCCCATGTCGCGTATAGCGAGAAGACGCCCAGCAAGAGTCACCGGTTTCTCGTTCTCGAAAGTTGCCTTGAGATCGCCAGGAGTGATGGTGACTTCAAATTTTGCTCCATAGGGATCGATTCCCAACTCGCGGAGTTTGGCTAGTTTCTCGGTGCGAACTGCAATGAGTTCTGCTTCGGTGGATTGTGGCTGCGTGTTCTGCTCGCTCATAGGCGGCGGAGACTACGGTGGAATGGTTGATTTGCAAGCAACAATTCAAGGGTTTGGCTTAGCTGTTTCACGGCCTGATAGGAGTCGCTGGACCGTAAGCGCTGTGGAATTGTTTATTATTAGCGTAAAAATAGAAATCCATCTAAGAATGGTTAGAGAATGATCCTGTCAGCTTTCGCCGCAACTAATTCTGGCAGGGATAAGCACTAACTAGTGCAGTCCAGGTTGCTGAAGAGTCAAACATCCTCTTTCTGTTTATTGATGACTACGCCTATAATTGTCTAGATGAGGTGGATCATAGTTCGACCACTTCTAAATTTTGTATGAGGTTGAAGTGGAGCGATATTCTTGGTATGAAGTGGTATGGTAGAAAAGCATCCATGGACTGAGGAGGGGGATGCTCTTTTACAGAGTACGGCATCATCATGGGGGGCTGGACTGACGATAGAGGAGGCTGATAGTAGGCTCACAAAACATGGTCCAAATAAGCTGCAAACACATGTAGAGAGGAGCTGGTTAGCAATATTTTTTAGTCAATTTAAAAGCCTTCTTGTCTTGTTGTTAGCGGTGGCTTCAGGGCTGGCGTTTATGTTTCATGACTGGATCGAGGGACTGGCGATCTGCGCGGTGTTGGTGTTGAATGCTCTGATCGGATTTTTTACCGAGCTGAGTGCGGTACGTACGATGGAGTCACTGCGAAAATACAATAAGTCGTTTGTCCGTGTGAGGCGAGGTGGTGGTGCGATAGTGGTCTCTGCTGAGGATATAGTCCCTGGGGATGTCATCCTAGCTGAGGGCGGTGATTTGATAGCGGCGGACATGCGGATTCTTTCGTGTTCACGTCTTCAGGCTGATGAGTCAGCGCTCACTGGTGAGTCGTTTCCAGTGGACAAGCAATGTGGTGTGCTGCCAAACGACACCATGCTAGCAGAGCGATCTAACATGCTTTATAAGGGCACGTCCCTGACGCGGGGTTCATGTGAAGCCATCGTAATGACCACAGGAATGATGACCGAGCTAGGGGAGATCTCAGCGCTGGTGATTTCGACAGAAGATGAAGAGACTCCCCTTGAAAAGAGATTGGCACGGCTTAGCAGAAAACTGGTCGTAGTTACGGTGCTTATAGCATTTTCTATTCTTATTACTGGGCTGATGCGTGGCAGGGATCTTTACCTGATGATCGAGACGTCTATCGCTCTAGCTGTGGCCGCCATTCCAGAAGGGTTACCGATTATTGCGACACTTGCTCTGGCACGTGGGATGTGGCGCATGGCTC
>Ga0233404_10000029_pt1 | contig 29581 bp, 32 predicted proteins | sample Na_oxic_2_MG_FD_179861 | JGI IMG/M metagenome (GOLD analysis project Ga0233404, IMG submission 179861) | Seawater microbial communities from Saanich Inlet, British Columbia, Canada - Na_oxic_2_MG | ecosystem: Environmental > Aquatic > Marine > Inlet | place: Canada: British Columbia | collected...
GGGTACCACCCTGCTTCTGTAGATAAGGAGCAAATTGATTAATGAAACGAGCCTTTAACGACTGCATTATGTTCGCATCGTACTCTCGCTGTAAACCGTACACGCTCTTCTGGATGCTCTCTAAAGGGGATAATGTACTGGCTTCTAAACCATCAGAACCTCTTAACTGATCACCACGTTTGTTAGAGTGAGTACTAGAGTACGTGAACTGGACACTATCTTCGTCTCCGTAGATAACATCTAACTCATCGTTCTCACGAGATCTAAGTACCTTGAACTCAGCATCTGGATTTTCAACCCGTAAGCTCTGAATTAGTTCGTCTGCTTGTTTCTTAGACTTAACAATACCAACAGTAGGTTTTGATTCCTTTAGTACATCATTGACTGTCCTTGTTCCAATCTGTTGTACAGTGTAACCTGTTTCTCTGTAGTTACGGTCTATATGACCTGCACGTTTACGAAGTAACTGAACAGGTAGCGATCCTAAGTCATCTGGCATAACAGCAAGCTGATCGTACATCTTACCATCAGCACCTTTTACGAGGGAGTCTGATTTAACGATAACAAGATCACCTGCATCTCCTTCAATTGGGCTACGGGTTCTTGCGTTAAGTACACTTCCTTGAATATCATCTGAACTTATAGGTCTAACAAGAACATCATCACCTTCCTGAGTACGAAGCATCTTGTAGCCTTTGTTCTCTTTCACAGCTCTGTAGTTATTGTTACGTACAGTGTACACATCGTCCATGATCTCCCTAAGATTCTTGTAACTGTCCCAAACCTTATCTGATACTTTATTAGGACTAATACCTAGTGTCCCAGCTAGCTCTGCCTTACTTCCGAACTCAACTGCGTTATCATCTCCGTACTTCAGCGCTTGATTGAGTTGTTTACTTTGAGTAAAACTTAAGCGCTTAACCCCGTTCTGAAACTTATTTAATTGTTTTGTTACTTTAGATCTGTTAATGCCTTTTAGGGCGTACAGACTATCTAACTGTTCTGTACCAAGGATACGTGCTGGGTCTCTTAAGAAAAAGTCCCATTCACCTGCACTTGATCTGAAATCAGAGAAATCTGAAATACCTAAATCTGTAACATCTTTCCTTGCATCGAATTTATGTGTGTACGTTACTTCGTTGTACCACTGGCCGTTCTTCTGTACGGTCTTAAAAGGAGTTCCGCCGAATCCGTTCTGCCCTGCATCTAAGGCTTCTTGTTCCGTCTTGAATCCCTTCTTGTTAGAATCTCCAAAGGCAAACACAAAGTCGCCTAAAGATTCAGGATCTTCGTTAGGTACTAAAGTACTGCCACTGTCTACAACCTTCAGAGAATTACCAGTCTGTGTCTCTAACTGACGACCTCTCTTCATACCCATATTTACGGCGGATTCATCAGCAAGGATAAGATCACTTACCTCTGTAACTTCGTCTTGGATGTTACCGAATCCGGTACTTTCATCAGGTGTGATATTAGGGAGCATTCTATCGAATGCTTGCTCTTCTGTAAGGCCTGCACTGTCCGTTAGCTTCTTGACACCTTCTTGTTTCTCGACAACGAAGTTATCTGGCTTGATGTTGTATTCTTCATCAATAACCTTGGAACCATCTCTGAAGTCAAGTAAAGGTGTATCTGATCCTATACGAAGTTGCTCTTCTGGTGGAAGTAATTCACCTTCAAGAGAGGGACGTTTAGGAACTCTTACGTCTTGAGGAAAGATCTTAAATGCTAAGAACTTCAACAACCCTGCAATACCTTTACCAAGTTGCTTAACTTCACCACCTATTAAGGTAGCCTCGAGCACACTGTTAATGATATCTTCGGATTGTTCACGAGACATTGTACCGTCTGTTAGACCTAAACCTACGTCAAGTAAAGCTTCTTTAGCCGAATCAATACGATCGACTGTCATCAGAGAGTTATTATTACCAAACAATATCGTCTCTGACTCAGCCCATGTGCTGATCATTGACTCAGTAATTTCTTGCATCTTAGTGACATCGCCAGACGCAACTAGATCATCGATAAAAGAGTCAATAGTCTTTGTGTACTTAAGACGTTCCTCAGAGGCAATACCTGTTATTGTTACGAACTCTCCGAAGTCAGCTACTGCTTCCCAGAAGGTAGTTCCCTCCCATATCTTGTTACGGGCTTTATCTTTCTCACCAGCTATGAAAGCTGCTGTACGAATACGGCCTGATATGGTTCCCAGATCTTCTGGCTTAGGGTTCAAACGCTCTGCTATGTAGTTCTCACGTAATGTCGCAATACTGACAGGTTCTTTTAGAGTAGCTTGTCCTCTCTTTAGGATGTCAATAGTCTCTTCTGGTGTCTGTGCGCTTTGTAGATCTTGCTCTATAAGCGAATGAGCACGTTCTGTAGCCTTAGCTTGTACGACATCCTGAGCTTCGATAAGAGACGTGTTATCCCCTGACATAAGTTCTGAGGTCACTGATGTACTATCTGCCTTAACAACAGGTGCAATCAAATTACCTAACTCTGTGTTAGCTTCTGGTGAACGTGTCACTATGTTCTGAGGTTCGTCGACAACAACTTCATTTAGATCGTAATCTGAAGCTAGAACATTTGGCATATCTTGATCGAATGCTGAAACTATTCTTTGTCTAAGATTACTGTTGAAGTTAACAGGTAACTCAGCATTATTTGAGGGCGTCACTTTTGACTCATCCTCTCCAAAAGTCAATGATTCAATAGTCTCAATAACCTTCTGTTTTGTTATACCAAGTTCTTTAGCTTCATTGACAAAAGACGATATACGTTCGTCTGTAATGGCTACTTGATCTCGCTCTGTCATATGTTTCCTTAGCCTTTGTTAGTTGGTGATGTAGGTTTATTAGGAGACGCGAACTGCGCCCCAAGGGAGGCGATACCTCCATATAACTGTGCTCTCCCCGCAGCAGACTGTGCGTCTTGACTAGCCTGTTGAACACCCTCATCAATACTCTGAATCTGGCTCATGAAGCTGAGATTCCCTGCTACTTGAGATTGGACACTAGCTGTACCACCTTGGACAGCACTCGATTCAGAAGCTCCTGTAGCAGCTCCTGCTGCTATAACCTGAGCACGTTGAATCATCCCTTGTCTTATCTGGGATAGTTGCTCACGTTTCATCTGAAGCTCTCTACGCTTCTCTTGAAGGCGCATAGCTTTTCTCTGTTCTGAACGAGCCTTACTTCCCTCTACAAGGGAACTTACTGTCCCTATAACAGCAATTGTAGTGAATGGATCAAAAGCCATTACTGTTTACCCCTCATTGTGAATTCAACAGAATATCCTAGTAATTGTAAATCTTTCTCAGGCTCCGCTTCGAATAGGAACTGAACAGCTTTACCGTTTCCCCGTATCTTTATTTTCTTAGATACGATACTCTCTCCTGTGTCGAAATCCCAAGGGAAAGTGTCTGGTGGGATGAACCCTCTTTGCATAGGTTTGTATAATTCAATACTCTTTCCTGAACCTATACCCGATTCATCTATACCCACCCATTTATTGAATGCATTACTATTATCGAAGTCCCATCTGGCTTGCATGGTACAACCGCTTGGTAAATCAAACACAAAAGCTTGCTCAACCTCGTCGTAATCTGTTATTTGTGTCTCTGTCTTCTTAAAGAAGAAGCTTCCGTATGTACTGGCTTTTTTATGACTGAACTTGCCTAGCGTTTCATATCCACTAAGTAAGTATGCTGTTACGTCTTCGCCAAAGTCTTTGAAAGTGGTGTCTGATTCAGTAGCGAAGTTATAATCGACCTCTGTTAGGGACTGAGCTAAGCTGTTAACAAATAAGATCTCTTCAGTGTTATCAAGAATACCTACAACACGTCTATCGTCTGTTGCGAACTCTTGAGGATACCAACCACCTGTCCTCAGATCAAGGACTACCCCTTGGTTTGTGATACCTGTTCTAAACCATACGCGTTTGTTCAATCTATCATACGTTGGGTACACAAAGGACTGTTCTGTTAGTCCTTGGTAGAAAGTAAGAACTGTGCTATCTGTTACTGACTGTACAGAGAGATTATCGAACTCATTAGGTACAATAGTGCTTACACCGTTCCTACTACAGAAATATAAGATACCTTGGACTTCTACAGAACAACCAGCGTCAAGTATAACTTCTTCGCTTATCTTACTTACTAGGTATCCTGTGCTTCGAAAACCAGTTTCGTTGTTGTACACGTACCACACACCTCGGTCTGTGAATACTAGAACACCTGTTCGATACACAACTAACTCAGTTATCTCACCAGCATCTTGTAGCTTTAATAGACCACCATCAGTATCAAGTATATCAGATATTTCATCAGATGTTGGGTCATTGATTTGGTAACACCTTCCTAGATCTTCTTTTCTTTCGAGTACAGGCGAATAGTACAAGGTACTCCCTCCGCCAAAGAAGACACGCCCAAAACCAGCAGCAGTTACCTTAGGCTGGTCGGGGTTTATTAGTGGTAAGGTCATGTTGGTATTGTGTCCTCTAGTGTTATGGTAGAAGCTACAGCCCCATCTACGAACTTATTCTCAAGGGTATCTTGTCTTGTGACGGACTCTTCTACATCATAGATGTAATGTCCTCTCGGGGCTTCTGAGGAACCTGTTACGTTCTCAAATAATGTTTCAGAAGAGAACACTCGCTCCCCACTGCTATTGAACTTGGTTCCTAGTACAGGTATATCTGCATTACTCGGATATCCTCCACCAACAATATTCAAAGTAACCGACACGGATGGCTCGTTCACAATGGTGTTTTCTACAGTAGTGATATCAGCATCAAATAGCGTTAAGTAGTTTATTGCAGCTACTTCGTACTGACCGTCGTTTGAAACACTTCCCGTAACAGTGAAATTAGTCCCTACTGAGAAGTTATACACTGTTCCTATACCACCAGACACGTTTATCATGTTATTCGTAGTGAATACAGCGTCTTTGATTAAAGACGACTCTTCTGCTTCAAACAATGTTAATGGATCTACAAAGTCACCACTTGAGTTCCTTCGAGATGCGTACCATCCAGCATTGTACAGATTGTAGAGGTGTTCTTCGGAAAGTGTATCTGGTCTTTCTGTTATTGTTAGATTATCATTAACCAATTCGAAATCTCGGAAATAAACTTGTACAGAATAAATCTCGATATCTTGATCTTCGTTTAGTACAATCCAGATAGGCTTTGTGTAGGAGTCCTCGGAGGTGCCTGATACTACGACCCCTTCCAGTACTTGAGAGAAAGAAGGTCTATAGAAGAAACCTGCTGAACCAGATACCTCGTACTCACCTATGAAGCTAAAAGTTGAATCATTGTTGTGAAACCTTATAAAAACTTCATCTGAGAGTGTCTGAAAGACAAGTATAACAATGTCCGCGGATTTCCAGTAGAAGCTATCTGATAAGCTTAGTAACGCACCTGAACTAGTTGCAGCCTGATCTGCATTACTATTCAATAGCCCTTTCCTACGAACACGGACATCCCCGTTCTTATCTAGTAGGAAGTTTTTTTCATCAGAAGTGTAATTATCAGGGAAGGCTAAAGGGTTCGCCTCTGTATTCAAACCCATTGTAAGATTAAGGTAGTCTTTTTCACCTCTTGCTCTAGGCATATTATTCTCCTATTTGAGTAAGAAGATACTTCCTTATTTGTAATGGCATCTTCATCGTTTCAGGGATCTCGATACCTTCCTTAGAAGCAAATTCTAAAAGGTCTTTTTTCTTTGAAAGACTATCAAGGAGGGTCTCACGAGCTTTTGCACTCTTCAGTACCTTAACATCATCTACCGTTCTTAAGTATAAGTTAGCTGCTTTCACGGCAACATCTATACCTGTGAATCCACCAGATAGTTGCTTAGGTAGTTTACCATCTCCATACCATCTGTAGAAGAAGTCTCCGTCTTTCATACGTAATGTATAAGTCTTTCCATTTGCTGTAGTAATCTCTGTCATTAGCTCAGTGAACTCCGTCTTCCGTACCGTTGTGTATTTAACCTACGACCTTTAGGGTCTTTAGGTCTTCCCGCTGACCCTAGCTGTCTGTAATCTTGTTGAAGCTTAATAAGCCCTTTACGCGCTCTCTGTTTTAGAGTAGCGTTTTCTTCTTGACGTAACGCAGAGTAGCATTCGTGTAAGAAGTTATCTAAGTATATCTCAGATACCCTATTAGGTACAGGTATTACGAAATCATCTTCTTGTAAGAAAACAGGCTCTTCTGTAGCGATTACCTTAGACTTCGATGCCTGTAAAGTATCGTCGTACCGGTTGTTGTACGAGTCAAACACAAGATTAACACCATCGTAAGATGTGCAGTACTGCGGGAACTTATCGTTCTCTATAACAAGCTTAGTACCGTTAGGGGTATCTACCGCAACAGTGTTGTCTGCTTTATCATCTCTGTATGCAGTGTAATTATTGAACTCAATAGGAGTGAGGTACTTGACCTCTTGGTAATACACTGTCTGCCCCTCATCGTCTTTAGCACAGTTGTACCAGATCTTACTCTCTTGTATACGGAGAACTGAATCTGGTATTAATAAATAATTAGGTTTGGATAGATCGCCTAAGGCGTCTAGTGTTGTATCCTTCTGTACATAAAAGACATTAGGATATGTGTGTGTCATGTTGTAGTACACTTCTTCTGCAATCAGAGCAGCCTGTTGAGACTCGTCTGTATCAAAGATGCTATCTACGTAGAAGCCATCTGTTCGGTTGAGATAGCTCTGAGTTACTTGTAATAATGTTCTGTTCATAAAAACCCTTATATCTTACAGGCTACACAACCGTCGTCTGCGTCTTGTTTAGCTAGTCTTTCCATATCCTCAAGAGACATCTGTTTCTTCTCTTTTAAAGAAGTATCTTCGGTTGACACCCTTGTATAGGACTCTGTTACATTTAACAGGAAGGGAGTGAACTCTAAGTTATGATTACTACATATATCTTCGCATACAGCTTCTGCTATAACAAGAACTGCTGAATCCCTGAACGAAGAATCAGTTGCCTTGTAGTCTGAGAAGTGTTTCGATACAGTGTAGAAGATATGTTGATCATCTACCTTGTAGAGAGACTCTCTGAATGTTTTCTCTATAGACTCAGGATGGACTCCCTGTGCAATCATTTTCAACCCATCTCTGTATAGAGCAGGACAGGTATTGAAATATTTGTAACCTTTCATAGAAAGAAGGGAGCCGAAGCTCCCATCTGTTTATGGCTGTAAGCCGATGTACTTAACTGTAACTTTGATTTTACCCGCAGTATGATCAGTGTTAGGGATAACTTGACCAGCTACTGCTAGGTCAACACCTACCAGCGCACCAGCACCAGCAGCGTAGTCACCAACAACTGTACCAGCGAAAGCCGCTACTAAACCGTCAGCATCCACAACGGTACCATCTGGTTCAGATACACCAATGTTTACTACAGTACCACCTGTTAGAGTCTCAAGTACTTGGATACCAACTTCAGTAGGTACAGTACCTATCTCAAGTGTGGTTAAACCTGCGTCAGACTCAGAAGTGAAGCTAGCTGGTAGATCCGCTAAGTCGTACACGTATTCAACTTTGTACTCGTCTAGTTGACCAGAACCAGTACCCATTGCTGAACCTTTGTAACCAAGAGCCTCTGCCGCAACGACACCGTATGCAGTGTCTGGGTAGCCTAGGTTATTCGAAGTTTGATCTTTACGTTCAATACTCATTTATTTTTTTCCTTTAGGGGCTTATCGCCCCGTTAATTATTTCTCAGTTAACAACACAGCTAGTGTTTCTGGACGCTGGATGGCGAAGCCCCAACGAGACGTTGCAGTCCACTCATCTTGACGTAAGTTAACGTTACGGAAGAATTCAGGATCTGGCATACGACGCATTACACCCATGAACGGCATAGTATCAGAACTAGCCATTGACATGAACACACATGCTTCGCCATCTGTAACAGATTTAGCACCTGTGCCATCCCCTGCATCAATTGTCTCAGCACCAGCAGAAGCTAGGTTATGAGAGATGATGATGTTCCAACCTAAGATATTGCGAACAATATTTAACTTGTCACCGAAGCCATTCTGAACTAGACCTTGGAAGTCGTAGTTGAATGTGCTGCCATTGGTAACTGCCGTTTGGTCAATCAACTGGTTCAATGTGAACTCTGCTTTAGGAGATACAATCGCTACGCGATTCTCTACTGGAACACGAGCCTTATCGAAAGCTAACTTCAAACGGTTGAAATCTTCGATAGTGATCTCACCATCTGTACCACCTGCACCTGCTACTCGACGGTGAGCTTCACCATTGATTAGGTTAGGATCATTAGCTACTTGTTGATTAGCTACTGCTAGTACATCTGATTCTAACTGACGCTCGAAAGCTAAGCCAGATTCATCAACGTTCTTAGCCCAATAAGCTGCGAACTGGTGAGAGTCTTCTTTAAGATCATCTGTAACAGCGAAACCATCAGCGTACGCTTCTGTCACTTCTAAAGTGATACGAGATGTATCAATTTTAGTGAAGTCGATTGCAGAACCATCTAGGTGATCCTTCAATGCACGTTGACCGATCTGTGTGATCTTAAGTTCATCGCCATCGCCGAACTCGGCTGTACGGTCGTTAAATAACGGACGACCAATTAACCAATCGCGTAAACGACCTTGCAGTTCATTTGCGAACAACAGTTGGCGAATAATATTCTGTGAATTTGCTGGAGTACTTACACTCATTTATTTTTCCTCTTTTCTTACTTTATAAAGCAAGGTTTCTTATGTCAACACCCAAAGCTCTGGCTGCTCCTTCAACACCATGTTTCGAAATAAGGTCATTAACGGCTGCTGTGTTAGCGGCTAACGCTGCTACTTTAGCTGTACTACCCCATTGTTTACTCAACGATTTAAGCTCAGGCTTATCAATTGCGTCAAAACTTGTAGTGTTTACAGAACCGTCAGGATTTACTGACTGTTGCTTTGGATTTCCATTCAGGCTGAATGCCTGTTTAAATAGCACTGGGTTTGATTTAGCCATTGTCTGAATAGCTTCGTCATTCATCCCCATTGATGCGCCCTTCTCTCGTAACTTTGCTTCATAATCTGAACCAAACATCTTCTGAGCTGCTTGAATACTCTCAGTTTGATTAGCTTGTTCCATCTCATTTACTTTGAATGCAGTTACTTGATTGACCGCAGTTTGTTGTGCTTCTAGTAGTATAGCCTGTTTAAGGGCTTCGACATCCACAGAGGCTGGTGTGCTCGTGGGATCAGTTGGTGTTTGCATTTGTTGATTTCCTTGAAATTTAGCAAGGGCATCATCTAGCTTGGTAGCTTGGTCTAGCTTAGCCTGTGCATCTGCCAACTGCTGTTTTAATGTAGAGTTCTCTGTTTCGATTGTACTGATGTGATTATCTGCATTAATGATTTTAGTTTTAGCAGCATCTGCATCGTACGTACGTTCGCCTACTGAGAACAAAGGCTTTGGTTCCTGTGTCGCTTGGTTAGCGTTGTCCTGATTTGTTTTATTGTCTTGGTCAGACATAAATCACCTTATGAGCTAAAGCTCGTGGTTAAGTTGTTTTTGGAGTTTACGTAAGATCTTTTTCTGACCTTTGTAGTTAGCCCCTATGTATTTACTCTGGAATAAAGACACAAAATCAATCTTTGAATCTTCTTCCTCTTGTATTGTATTCAGTTGATCTTCGAGAGATTTAATGAATTCTTGTGTGATCTCGTTGGCGTACCAGTTCTTGTATATTTGAACTAACTTATCTTTATCTTCTTTTGATGTAGCCTTTGAGAATTTTGTACTAAGGAAACTAGGTATTTTAAAGCTCACCTTCCTCCTCCTGTATCTGAACTTCCTGTAAGCTAGGCTCAGAGAACTCCTGTACCTGTTCTTCTGCTGCCAGTGCTTGCATTTGCTGAGCTTGTTGTTGCTCTTCAATACTAGCGAACTTGCGGAACATCTGGAAGTCTTCAAAACCGTACACGGAGTTAACAGCCTGTGTTAAGTTCCATGAGTCTAAATGAGGAGCTACGAACTGAGATAAGTTAGTATTACTTAACTGAGTTAAACCAGCTTGTTGCTGTAGCGCTCTAGCGAACCTACGTGCCCCGTACGGCATTAACTTACCATTAGTTGATAGATCATCCTTTGTGACTTCAAGTACGCTGAAAATACCCTCAGAGTCCGAATCTAGTACTTTCACAACAGAGCTGAAGTATTCTTTAGCTATCTCAATCTCTGAGGTAATCAGAGGCTCTAAGAACTCTTGCTCGAACTGCTCTGCTTTGTTTATGAAGCCTCGGAAAGCTCCATCATTGAGAGACTGAACTTCAAACGCTGTCTTCTCACCCGAAGATCTAAAACCACTTAATTGCTGAGGGAGCCTTGCAGCTTTCCTAGCCATTTCTAAGTGCATCTCTATTTCATTGTTGTATGAAAGGACTGTGGTATCAGGACTGATATCTGTAACACTACCACCTTCAGGGAGTATGTACTTAGTCTGACCTGTCACTTCGTCGTACACTTCATCAACATCTCCAACGAAAGCCCTATCTGGGTTCATGAATCTATCGATAGCGTCGTTCTTACTGTTCTCTCGATGATTGATCATGTAGTTCAGACCAATGACATTATCAAGAGCACCTTGTGACCAGAGGTTATCTGGACGAGGTTTCCAAGAAGCTTTATGTATCCTACAGTCGAGTTCCTGTTTATCAAACAACAATGTATCACGATCAACAACTGTTATACATCTACCTTTCTGTACAGAGCGTGTCTTAACATCATACACATCTCCATAAAACCAGAGTACCTCAACAAAACCCGAAGTGTAGTACTGTTCGATTGTACCAAAACCATCTGGTATGTACTGGTTGTTTTTCTGTACGTTACTGGTATCTGTGTTCTGTGTTCCTTGATTTCTTTGAGAGAGAACGCGTTCCACTGCATCTTCTGATACCTCAATACCTCGTTCTCTTAAAGAGTCTGTCCACTGTAAGAACTCACCTGTAGACATCATCCTGCGTATTACTTTAGCAGATGCTTCGAAAGAAGCAGCAGTTGGATTGAACACGATATCGTAAGGGCTTATCCGTACAGGAGTAGCTCCTGAGTAACCTGATACTACATTACCTTCTTCATCCTTAACTGAATGATCTTGGTACTGTACCTGACAGAATGAGTTCCCGTATCGGTGATAATCATCTAGTAACTGACGCAGTGTCTTCCTGAATCCATTAACAGTGTGTAAGTGTTTTATATAGGCTAAGACTTTCTTTCTTTTATCAACAGTGACAGCATCAAGGTCATAACCCCTCCAACCTAACCAGTCATCATGTGGTAACACGGTACCGTACATAATAGCATTTAGGTCTTCATGTATCTCTGATACAACAGGGATCATTGTCTTATGATCTGTCTCGTTATAACTTGTAGTGCTCGTATCTGTGGCGTGTATGTAGCTATCTATCTCACCCCAGAGGTTACGAGCGTTTACTCTGTAGTTGTTCCACTCGAACCAAGCCATTGCAATTGCAGCAGCAGTCCTGTTACCATCAGAGTAATCTTCTATAGTAAATGGCTGTGTACTCATTAAGCTCTTCGCCTCCTATTGAAAAACCGCGAACCCGCATCAACTACGTTCCCAGCCTTTTTGTTAGTACGGAAGTTACCTCCTTTCTTCCTCTGTCGAGGAGAGTTAGCAACAGCTATGTACAAACTATCTTTTAAATCGTCGTGGGGTGGTCTTGTAAGACGAAGCTCTTCTTCAAGATGCTTGGTGTAACCACCTTTGAAATGAATAACGGATTCGTTACGATACATTGGTATTAAAGTAAGCTCAATACGTTCTTCTTTGTTCTTGGTACTTGGTTGTCCTTTAACTATGAGATTAGTTGTGTGCTTACGTACTTCATTCTGAATGAATGAAACAACAACAGAACCACCTACATTGGACTCAATAGTACATTCTTTGAATTGCCAGTACTCCCAAAGCTCTAAAAGCTCTGCGTAGTACTTCTCAACTTCAGATGTCTGGAAACGTTTCTGTTCAAGGACATACAAATAACCGTCCTCATCCCAGCCTATAACAGTAATAGCTGTGCTATCCCGTCTAGTACGTTTTGTACCAGAACTCTCTGTGAAGGCTAAATCCATACCACAATGGAGTCGTAATGGTTTATCACCGTACAACCACTGACCGTTCTTCATCTTCAGATGTCTTGGGTCTCCGTAGTGGAAGCATTTGGCATCAACGTTGTCAGTATCTGCTGCATTCGGATCGTTGTAGTACTGAGCGTAGAACAACTCAAGATTGAACGCATTAGATTTCTTTTTACTGAGTTCAGTAGCGTTGAATCCGTACCAATTACCGTCTTTACCCTTAGCCCTAGGCCATACATACGTACCCGTTCCGTCTCTGGTTCGACTACTCTCAACCACGCGCTCAAACCAATTCCACAAAGGCTTGACTTCAAGCGTTTCACCAGTGTCATCATCTATGACCTCGTAATGTTTCTGTTTTAGATCCGAGTACAGGTCATTATCTCCGTACCGTGTACCTACTAACCACATAATACTACCTGTAGTAGCAATACTGGAGAATGACTGGTACACCTCTCGGATATCCTCTCTCTCAGCAGCCGAACGGTAGTTCTCATTCGTAACTAAATCATCGAACACACAAAGTTTGAAGTGAGCACCCGTATTGGTACTCTTAGCTGACGTAGCGAATATCGTTGGGTCTTTCTCTGATTTAGGTCTATCAGGATGATCTACACTGAATTCTGTCTTAGTCCAAGCTCCTGTACTCTTATGCTCGAGTTGCTTAGTTCTGGCGTTTATTTCGTAGTTCAAAGTCTTAGGCCAGAGTTCTCTGTGGAAGTCTGACTTGAAGACATTCTTAATAATAGTAAGCTGTCGTTCTGACAGCGTTGGGTTAGAGGATACATACGCAATAGTGAACCAAGGGTATTTAGTTATAGCCCAAGACGCTGCTACTGCAATACAGAAGCTCTTCTGGTGGTCACGAGGAACTAATGCCCCTGAGTTATCACCTTCTCCGAACTCCATTGCATTCTCTAATGATTTCTGAAAGAACATAAAAAGTTCTTCGTGGACATCACCAAAGTAACGATTAGGGAACATTACCTTAGCGTACTCAAACAAGGACGATTCACATAACTCCCTAATATCATCAACTGTCATTGCCATTTGTTGTCCTTACTTCTTTGTTACGAAGTCTTTGATTTCATCGAGAGATTTTTCAATACGTGAAAGATGGTCTTTCAAGTTATCATCCGTCACATACTTCTCTGCTACGTGAAGTTTATGTTCACTTAACTCTTTCTTCAGAGTCTCTACATCCTTTTTAAGTGGGAACAAAATCCAGACTCCTAATATATTAATACATGCAAAAACTAGTAGGATTATTTGGTATTGTGTCATTTCTTAGCCCCCTTAAAAAGATCAGTTACTGAGCTAGATGAAGGCGTTGCCACCTTCTTCTCAGGACGACCTTTAGAACCTTTCGAAGAGTCTTCGTATAAGAATTTAGCTGCTGTTACATTACCTTGTTCAGCTTGCTCAAGCAGCTTCTTTTTCCCTAACGAAGCATCCCTCTTCTTCATATCATCTCGCCATTGTTTTAGACCCCTGATATTTCTCTCAGGTAGTCCGTTCATGAACCAGTCCAAAGTACACAGTTTTTCCCAATGAACCATATTACCAACAATGGTAAGGGCTGCTTCGTACTCATCTGTGCTTGCCATGTATATCTCATACACGGATTGATAATCCCCGTAAGATTCATGCTTGAGTGTGTAAGGGGCTTCCTTGTTCCACTCAGCAAACAACTTTTGCGTTAGCATTATGTTATTTTTTCCACGTAATGACATCACACCACCTCGGCTATCACTAACTTGCTGAACTCCGCAGCGCTTGTCAGGGTGATATTACCACCTGTGTTCTGAGTTAGGACAACGCTTACCGAATCACCTTCATTTAAGTTCAAAGGTTCTGATGTTTGGATTGAAAAATCACCAGTGGATGATGTCGATTTCTGAAATCTAACGAGTTCAGAGCCATTCACCCTGATTACTAAATCGTACTTTGAGTTCACATTATCTGCTCCATGACGTAACCTAGCAGTAACTACAACCCTTCTTTTCGTTTTCGAAACGTATTCATAGCTACCTGCATTGAATTCACCTTGGCTATCAGTGATAACATTTGCGAATTCCACCACAGTAGCTACTCCGTTAGGAATTACTTGAGCATTAGGGCTAACAGAGGTGTAAGCTTTATCTGCTGTTGATATAAACGAATCAGATACATCATTAACTTCTCCACTTGCGAAAGTACCTCGAACCCTAGTATCCGTGAATATATTTGTATCCACAGAGCTACCAGCATTGATTGCGAAGTTGGCATTTGGAGAGTCGTACACTTGGTTATTTACAAAAGTATTACCAGAAGGTAAGCTTGCTCCAGAGTTATCCTCTGTCCCAACTCCATAAGAAGTAGTCAATGAGTCATTGTTTGGGTTCACATCATATACTAGGTTACTTGCAAAAAGATTACCTTCTGCTGGCAATCCCACAGTCTGTGATCCAAATACGCCAACTCCATAACTTCTTGGGGATTTCACCACATTGTTCGCTATGATGTTGTAAGAGCCACCGTTAACTATCTTAACACCTGCCGATAGGCAGTTATTTAAAACATTCTGCGAGATATTACAGGCTTGACCAAAACAGTCAATACCTTCGCCTACATTAGTAATAATGTTATCTGTTACGGAATGAGAAGAACTGGTTGGGTGTTGTATGTTTATACCATCTGTCTGATACCCATACAAAGCTTCAAAATTAGCACCAACGTTTATATTATATATCCTGTTTCCAGATACAATACAACCAAAAGAAGGTTCAGCTCCTACTCGATTATCATCCATTGATATACCAGTGAGTTGCCCTCCACTTATAACATCATCTGTGAAGAAATCGTGTATTTTGTTATCTCTGAATTCACTGTTAACAGAAGAATCAACTCGTAGTCCAATAGACTTGGCAAAGTTGAAAATAGTACAGTCTATTATCTTCACACGATCAGCATCTCGTACAGCAAGGGGTGTTGTGGTTATCCTGTCATTAGTTGTGCTATCTGGTCTTATAGTAGCGCCCCTCAGCGTTACATCCGAAGCACTCACAAGAAGAACTGTCCCATCAATAGAATCAAACACGCCATCTGTTCTGTCAAATGACGTGGTATCTGCGAGAATCTCAAAAGCTCCAGATAGCTCAGTACCAGATGTATCCATTATCACACGGCTTCTTAAGAAGAAGACACCACCTTGAGAGTGTGGTGATTTACCTCTAACCGCAGCTTGTAAAGGAAGGGTATCATCTGTGATACCATCGCCTACCGCCCCAACTTCTTTTACGTCGAAGCTTGAAGATACTAGTATGAACTCATAGCCTTGGTTGTTGGAAAGTCTTGGCTCTCCGAGATCAGATGGTGACTGAGAAGGGGTAATCGTATTACCAGTGTAGGCCCAATGAGATCCACCTCCATCCCCTTGGTTATAATAGCCTTCTGTTCTCACGGTGAAGCCAGAAGGGGAAGACACGGGTATCTTACCATTTGCTATGAAATTTTGTGTAGTAGTCCACCCTTTCATTAGTACTTAACCTCGAAATAAACTGTAGTATCTGCACTAGGATTACCTACTAAATAAGCACCTGTTGATACATCAAAAATCTTTATATTGAATTGACCGTTCGTACCACCAGTTACCTTACTAGGTGCTTTACATAGATAAGAGTCAGGTGCTGCTGTTGTCATGTACGCAACAGGAACAGGGTCTATACCTGTCTTTGCATCGATACCTGCTACTGTTATCTTCAAATCAGGAGCTGCGTAAGAGTACGCAAACACACCATTAGTAGGAGATCTTTCTTCAAGAACAACGTTACCTGCTACGTCTATTGTGACCGTCCCAGATGCCCATACACTGACGTTATCGACACCTTCAATGGCTTCCATACGAGGCTCTCTGAACTCAGCAGAACCTCCTGAATCTGTTACTATGCCACAAACTATACTCATACTTTCTGAGGCAGGTGTGTGGTCTTCTTTGACTGTGTACACAAGTTCGTAACTCTTCCACTCAAAACTGTCAATTCGTTGCTCTGCTACGAGGGAAGTCTCGCTGGGGTAGTCTATGAAGATACCTGCATCTGTGTCTGTGTCGCCAGACGTAGAAAGCAGCCTTGCTTCTACCCTGAATCGGAATGTTTGACCAGCTTTAACAACTTTAGTTAAACGTTTATAAGCTTGGTCTCCTATACCGCCAGAAGTCTCTAATGTATAGCTAGCGTTTGTTGAAACGGAGCCGCCACCAGATGTAGTGTCTTCCCATGTTTCCCATGTTCTGTCAATAACTACACCCATTATAAACCTCTCCTGTCAAAATTAATGTTTCGATCACATATCATACGAACACACCCTTGGTTGTACAGTGAGATGGCTTCTTCTTTCTTGTTTATAGTCCAAGCCATAAGACCTAGGCCAGCGTCGAGGATCTGTTGTGTGAATGTAGGATTCTGTATTAAAGTAGTCTTGTTGTACAGGAGATCGTTTATACCTGCACTTCTTGCAGCTTGTATGTTACCAGCGATATCTGTTGAGTCTACTAACCAACCTAAAACTACACGAGCATCTAGGTTACGTAATATCTGAAGATCTGTCAATATAAAGGACTGGAAAGTGCATTGCTCTAGGAGCTTGTTGTCCTTGATAACATTGTACAGGTCAGTTACATCTGAAGCAGATCTTCGGTTCTTTATCTCTGGGTAAAAATACAAACGAGACTGTTTTGCATACAACAAGAAATCATCTAATCGTGTTATACGAAGAGGAGCATATCCTGTTGAAGAAGCTGCTGTGTATTGTAAAGTATCTATGTAAGAACTATCTAAAGAGGTAAATGTCCCTGTACCATCCGTAAGGGCATCTACAGTGGCGTCGTGAAATAAGTACCAAACACCATCTGCGCTGATACTGCAATCACACTCCAGTGAGTCAGCCCCTTGGCTGAAGGATTTACTTAGAGATAGTAAGGTGTTTTCAAAACCAATATCTCGGAAACCCCTGTGGGCATTAACCTCAGGAGCTGTCCTAAGTGTATAAGGAGAAGTGTCCTCATCTACATTTGTTACTAAACCACCCTCTATGATAATGTAAGTACCTTCTGGGTACGTCTGATCAAGGATGAATGTGTTATCGTCCTGTACAATGTACTCAACACCTTTAACTAGTTGTCGAGAATCGATCACGCCATCGGATATATGAATAGTTGCTGCATCTACATTAACTAGTGAAACAACCTCTGTCTGACCTGCTGTAAGTTCTTGTGTATCTCTGGTGACGAATGTACCATTTTCGATATCTACTAGATCTTGTAGACGTAGTGGCTCTGAACTAGAGATAGGCTGTGGTAAGTTGATGATACGATTACTGTTCATATCGATCAGATCTTCCATCTGATTTGGACTAGTACCATCTCTATCTAGCATGGTATTGATGCTTTGCTGTATCTTTTCTAGTTCAGCATTTATAGCTCTGACAGTTGCTACTGTATTGCGTCCGTATCTCATTATTTCCCCTTGAAGCCATTAGCCATTTGAATTGTGAAGTAAAACACCAGAACTATATTAAAAGGATTAGCTAATGAATCCTTTAAGAAATCAAGGATACCCTGAGCTGCTGGAAGGCCTGCTACATGCAAACCTGCGTACAGTAGTGCAAAAAAGATGTACAGTAGGGTAATGGAGATTGCTATAAAGCGTCTTGCTGGGGACTGGTGTTTAGTGCTTGTCTGGTATGCTAGTAGGAAGTCTGCTTGTTCCTTAGCAGTCATACCTCCAGTACCAGCTATCTTGTTGACAATATCAACAGCGGTATCTGTTACCTTATTGGAACTGAATAATCCTGCTAAGAACTTTAACATAAGACATCCTATTTGAATGATTACAAGGGAGCGGAGATCAAGCTCTCTTAATCCGAAGAGACTCCCAAGACCTACTAGAGGGTTTTCTGTGTGATTTATGGAACGTTCTATGTAACGTTCTAAGATCAGCTAAGTTAGTTCTAAAACCTAAGAACAACTTCTTAAAAACTAAATAAAAGCAGCTTTCTAAAAGCTATATAAGTTAGACAACAGAATTCTTAAAAAGTTCCCTAAGAAATGAAATAAATTTAAAATAATTCATAAGTAACTGTTTTAATTGATAATTTAATTTAATATTTTTCTATAGAAGTACTACAAAGTTGGTACCTAATATCAGCTAAGATGACCGCCAAGGATGGCTGCGCCAGTACATCAGCTAACTTTGGAGTTCACTGGAATGGAAGAGACTCTAAGGACTGGATTTTTTGTAAAAATTTGTTAGGTGCTATGCACCCCCTCCCCTCTAAGAACACATCCCCCTCCCTAGGGGTCTAAGAAAGCAGCAATAAAAGTTAACATAGCAAGCATGGGCATAGAAACTCCCAAGCGAGAGGACTGAAACACACAATTTGTATGAGGATGAGAGAGGCTAAGCACCTACACACCTAAACCATTGAATGTAAAACTCTCTAGGTCGCTGTTAATACCGTTGGCAAGCCAACCGAGCTAGTGAATACTTATGTAAAACAAGTGAATATTTATGTATTTATTTAGGTATGCAATTAGTATACCATTATGGCGCTAGCAAGACTTGTGCCAAGTTTAAGTAAGTTGGGTAGTTATGCACTAAAAGTGAATAAGTATTCAGTGGTTAAAAAGCCGAATTAGCACTGTATCAAACACTGTTAAACGATCCCTTATGTACCCTTGTGCTACCCTTCAAAAATAGTTCAGCTCTTAGGATGGCTTACAGCTCGTTTGAAGGTATACATTAGTGTTTACTAATACATACGGTGGTTTAGTGTTTTTGCACCTTGGCACGGTACTTGCTACGCGTACGCGCATATATATAAAAGTACACTACCCGAATTAGCGTCAGGTTTCTTTACAGTGCTTTTTTAAGTAAATCAATGACTTAGTGGTATCTATGATAATAGTGTCAGGATACTTTACAGCTCTTAAGGTGCATTACACCGTTATTAGTGTCAGGTTTCTTTACAGTTATGTTTGTAGTAACGCGTTACCTTTTTATAAATACTATCATTAATCCCTTATAAATCAGTAACTTAGAATTTAATTTGTTGGTTTTAATAACTTTGGCAAAGCACTTGCAATACCTATGGCACAGCGTTGGAGAGTCCATTGGATACAAACCCGAACGCTATATAAATACGAGGGTAAGTCCAACGGTACACAAGGCACTTAAAACGGTGCTTGTTGAGTTGATAAGGATATCAATTAGCGTGGTTACACTAGCTGTAAGGTGAATGTATAAAGCGTTAGATTGTTACAACGAGTCATAGAATATGGCGTGAACTGAACGGCTAGATAGCAAAGCTAAGCGCATGATGTGCAAGGTAGCGCTAAAAGGTTCGAAGGTTCAAACGATAGGTAACAAGCTTAACAGGCGATAGATTAAGTGGGCGGAAATATCCTTAGGGGTATGGCGTTTGATGGGGTACAAGTTAACAGCTTGTTAGTGTCCCCTAACCTTTGGAGGCCTAGCAGGGCGAAACCGATAGTAGGGACAACTAGTCTAAGCGTATCAATTGGGGTACGTGTTCACTTTTACTAGTCCGAGTGACGGTAGCCAAACCGCGTGTGAAATAAGCTGATAATTCAGGAAATAGCACAAACATAAATAATTTATAAAGCATTGTTAAAAGTAAGGATCTTTTGACAGTGTTTAATTAAGTTATTTAATCAAGTCAATCAAAGAGGATAATACCATGTCTAAACAATCACTTAAAACACAAATCAAACTATTCCTAAATTCAGACAAGAAAGCAACCGTTAAACTACAGGAGCTTATCGTTGCTACTCGTGAACATGCTAAACAACACGGCGACTTAACACTGTTATCATTGCTTGTCACCGGCTTACGTGATAACCGTTCACGTAATTTACAAGCTATTACATCTTATATACTAGAGTACACTAAGGGCATTCACTGGGTTAAAGATAAAAATTCAGAGGGTTACAAGGTTATAAAGGATCAGCAAATCGAGCTGTTAGATCTGCCTTGTTCTTGGATGGACTCCAAAAAGAACATTCAAGTAATTGCGGATGTTGACGTGATCACCCGTTGTAAGTCGCTAGTTACTACACTAACCACTGCACTGAATGAAGGTAAGATCAAAGATGGTCAGGAAGACAAGGCACGTGACACAATCGAGTCTTTGAAAGCTATCTTTGCATAACAAATACTTAAGATGATACATGCTTAAAAGCCTTCATTGTGAGGGCTTTTTGTCGTGTTAATAACTAGGGGTTAATCATGGATTATTTCATGCTGTTCGTAATTGAGCGTGGCGCATTGCTGGGCTTAGGGTGCTTATCATTAATGGTAGGTGTGTTCTGTTCATCATGGCACAAGGGTACTCGTGCTTTGGTCGTTGTGTTCGGGGGTCATTTAATACTATCATCAATTCAGATGGGCGATGTAATAACTAGATGTGACAGCATCGGGCGTTCTATGAACGTCGGGGCTGCTTATAACTTCGAGAAAAAGTCATGTGATTACATAGACTTAAGTAATCGGGCTGCACCCGTTGTCCGTTCTGTTAATTTGAACTAGGAACTATTATGTACGAAATTAAAAAAGCTGCAACAATGCGTAAGTACGACTTGTTTGTTAACGGTATTCATGTATTACGTGATGATAGACAAACAGTTCATGACTTTGTGAAAGAAACGTTGAACCATTAGGACTTGAGAAGGTACAACCTAAACGATGAACGTATTCTACACTAACACATGCCCTTCGGTAGCTGCTAGTGAGCACTGTGTACGTCATCGTAACAAGATGATCATTGAGTACGCTCAGTTACTTAGTACAGCACACCATGTTATTGATGGTGATCGTGCTATTCAGGGTATATACAAGTGTACTCATACAAACCACCCCAGTGCTGTGTGGGTGCGTCAAGGTCGTACCCAGTACCAATGGGTTCTTGCTTGTGCTAAACGTCTGTGTGAGCTGTACAGGGCTGATAGATGGGTCGATCATAAGACACTTCACACACTACAGATACTAACATCGTTCCCTTCTGGCTTACGTAATACAGAATGGACAGATCCACCAGCTTGTGTAGCTGATCACTTAAAACCATTAAACAAACCAGTGCAAGAATTGTATCGTATGTACATGATTGAGAAATTCAATGAGTGGACAACACGAGACAAGCCACTGGCTGTACAATATTTCAACCAAGCACCTGAATGGGTACAACAATCAGGTGTTCCTTATAACGTGATACTTTAAAGGAGTTCACTATGTTAAAATCAACATTTGTACAACAATCAGCTCATAATTTACATGAGCGTAGAGAAGTATCAGAGGCTTTACAAGTACGAGGTCAATCTCGTGTTCGTATTAAGTACCTTAAGAACAGGCTTAACCGTCTTAACAAAGAGAAGGCTTTCTTTATTAAGATCAAGTCTGAGTTCCGATTAACCGATAAAGATTGCTACAAAATATAGGAGAGCACCATGCGTGATTATATCATATACACCATCATAGGGCTATACGTCCTTAACCTTACGCTACCTGTTATTGCTGGCTTTGTTTCACTAAGTGTTAACCACTGGAACAGGGGTCGTACTAACAAGAGTTACTTCACATTTATTCAGAAGTACAAATACTCAATTCACTGTAGGGAGGACTTGTTCATAGCTTGGTGCCTTATCGACGGATTGGTTATCGGACTACTGTCCCTTTTATTGGTATTCTCAGCCATTCATTTGCCGATGTCTGTACTTTCTTGGGCAGCTGTTACTGTGGTATGTGCTGCTGTGTTCTTCTTTGTACCAAGGTTTATCGTAGATCTTAACCATACTTTACGTATGAAGAAGGGAGATAGCGAACGTTTACGTGAGTTACAAGATCAGATAGATGAGTTAAAAGGGGCTACAAAATGATTGAATTACTGGGATTCAGAAAATGTCGAGCATTAAACACGCTTTAGAAACATTCATACACGCATCCTTCATAGAGAAATTGTTCCTGTTTGTAGTAGGTGTTCTTATATGGGGTGCGTTGTTTGTACTTGTAACGGTAGTTAAAATACTATCATCATTCTTACCAGTGCTTGTAGTTATAGCGATTTGGTACATATTTTTTAGGAAAACAAATGGAAAATAAAACATTAGTAGCAGTTTACGGTAGTTTACGCAACGGTCTAGGAAATCATAGATTGCTTGTTGGTCAAGAGTTCTTAGGTCAATCCGTAGTACAGGGCTTTAACCTCCATGTGTACTGTTCAGGTTTCCCAGCCATTACACAAGGGGATCACTCGGTATTAACTGAGGTGTACGCTGTGGATGCACCTTGTATGCGTTCTTTAGATGGTTTGGAGGGATACCCAAGTTTCTATAACCGTACAGAAGTACAAACAACTTACGGTAAGGCTTGGATATATTTCATGAGTCCTGATGAAGTCCAAGGTACTGAACTTATCGAAGATGGTGATTGGGTTAAGTACAAACGTGCTTAGTGTACTCAGTGTACTATGATTTGTTAAGTTCAGGTTAGTGATTAGGTTAGTGAACTGACTGGAAACTTAAGAGATCATTAATTAGACAACATGAACTAGGAAAAAGTTCCATGATTAATAAAAAAACTTCAGAATTGGATACTACAAGGTTCAATGAACTGCTTGAATTATCTAAAATGGTCATAGATGCACGCTACAGAAATGTACATAAACCTACACCAGATGTGCATGGAAGTGTGGCGATAAGACATCAACGAGCTATAAATGATCTAAAAGCTGAGCATGTAGGTAAGATGTGCTTCATGACACTTGATAGCGATCTCAATGTGCAGAAGAAGCAAAGAAGCGCTCCTTGTTGGGGTTCGTACACTATATGTACAACAGGTTCAGCGAATCCTTCGTATCTAGTATATCCTGTACTAAGCACAGGTGATGCTACTGCTGATGCAAAGATGCGAGAATATATTGAGCTCTTGTACACCCTTCCTTTGATGCAACAAGTCTTAGTAGACTCTTCTGGGTCTGCTTATTACAGGGGTTTCCACTTGTTCAATCTTCGTGCATCTGGGGACGTTTGCATGTTAGCTTACCACTTACTCCGTGGATTGTACGAAGGTGCTCACCAGAAGCCTAAAGAGTTCGGGCAACACATGAGTAAGTACAGTTTCAGCTCCTTTCAGGGGATCAGCTCTCTGGTTAACTTCCTGTATGAGTCACGACAGTGGTTCAATCTAGGACATTCGTTCCTTCCAAACATTATGGAAACAGAACAGATGAACTCTGTTGCGATAACACTGTTGTTTGGATTCAAAGAAGTACTATCATCGTTCACTGAGACGGGGCTGTACAAGCCGAACGGATACCCTAGTATGGTAAGTCGTCTTGTGGATGGCTACTCCAGTGATGGGGCACAACTACACGCTGGTATTCAGAAAGTGTTCAATGAGCAGTACAGTTCTCTGTTACAGTTAGATACTTTTGATATCACGAAAGCTGCTGATCAAGTTGTTATGAAAAGCTACGATTGCGGTGGTTCTTACAGTAACACTAGAGTGTACACAACGTCTGACAGAATGTTACCATATGTGAACCGTCCACATAACTGCTTCGGGGGTATGGTACGGGCTGATACTTTCTTCGGATTAGCTGATGATGAGAGCATCCTTTGTATCCAGTACCCTGTCCCTGAGATGACACCTGATGACGTGATTGAAGTGTTACTGATGTTACCTATAATCAAGGTGCATTGCTTCAACAGAACACTACAGGATGTACGAGAGAAGGGTTTCCTGTTCGATACTACAACGAACGTAATAGAGATGATGTTGTGTCTATTCAATATAAGATACACAATGCACTCAGCTAGTAATCCACTTGGCATACCTGATCCTTTGGTTCTTTTTAAGGAGCCAGCTAACCCAAGTTCAATTCAATATGAACAGCATGGTATGTGGGAAGCAGACTCCCCTGTTGGCGATGATGACAGACAGTACATGTCCCTTGGAGATCCAGAAGAAACAGATATGACGTTCTTTAATCTTAGAGGGTATCCAAAAGGCGTTTATGAGTACACAGATGAACGTAATATGCTTGGATCAGCAGCCTCAAGAAAAGCAAAAGCTAAACTACAAAATTTATTTCAAGAACTTCAGGAGAGTAAACAATGAAAGTCCTAGTAATAGGTAACAACAACGTACTAGTTAACTGGTTAGCTAAGCGATTCCATGTAGTATGTTTCGCAAGTGCAGGTGAAGTCCTCAAACGTATGAGTTTCACAGAAGATATCCACGGAGTCGTGTACCAAGGTGGTGCTGATATATCACCTACATGGTACAGCCAGAAACGACACAAGCAAACACGTTGCTTAGATTCTACAAGACGTGAGGATGATGAAGCTGAGTTGTACTGGAACCTAGTATCCAATAAAAGCATCCCTCATATTGGAATCTGTCGTGGTGCCCAGTTCCTAGCAGTTAATAACGGTGCGGATATGTACCAGCACTGTGAGGGTCATACGGATGAACACCTCATAGTCACGGCTGATCCAACTAGTAAGATCATGACAGCAAGTAGCACCCATCATCAAATGGTAGATATCTCACCTGTTCGTAGTAATGAAGACTTCAGATTGATTGCATGGGCTGAGGATAAAGCTACAGGTCTTGAAAAAATGCCTAAGGATGATGCAACTAGTGATGCACCTATCCCTTGTGCAACTAATAAAGATCCTGAGATCTTTGAATTCAAAGACACAGCTACGTTATGTATACAAGGACACCCTGAGTACACAAACGTAGAAAAAGAATACAGTGAGTACTGCCTTGATTTAATTGAAGCGAGAGTAAAGTACTTCAAAGAACAGAACGAAACAGTAGGAGCGTAGTATGTGTGGTTTAGTAGGTATAATTGGCGACGTTAACAGCGTAGCTAGTAGGAAGATGTTCACAACGATGTTATTCTTAGATACGTTGCGTGGTGAAGACAGCACTGGTGTGTACGCTATCAACTACAAGGATAACGAAGTCAACATCCTAAAGGACGCTTTACAAGCACCTGACTTCATACAAGAGAAGCCTTACGAAGATATGATGCGTGTATCTAATAGATACTCAGCACTCATAGGTCACAACCGAGCAGCCACTGTAGGGGTTGTGAATAAACGTAATGCACACCCCTTCGAACATGGTGATATCACTATGGTACATAATGGTACGTTGCGTAATGAGCACATGCTTGATACATACAAAGACTTCTATGTAGATAGTGAGATGCTGTGTGGTGACTTCAACAAGAACGGTATGAAAAATACCATCATGAAAGTGAACGGTGCTTTCGCTCTGATATGGCACGATAAGTCCGATAACACTGTCAATATCCTTCGTAATAGTGAACGTCCATTAAGCTACGCTGTGTTTCAAGCACAGAGTTCAGCCAATGTACTGATAGGTAGCCCTTTCCTAGCTGTAGCATCTGAGCCTTGGATGATGACGGTTGCTGCTAGTCGTTCAGGTATCAAGATGATCAGTCCAGATATCAAGTCAGTGAAGGTAGGTGAACACGTCAAGATTGATATTGATGGAATGTACTTAGAGCGTGATGCTGATATGTTACTAACTCATACTGAAACGGAGGAAGTCCCTCTTTTTACGAGTACTACCCACGTGGGTGGGAGAACTTGGACTGGTAAAAACGTAGAGTACATCCACTCCACTAAAAGCAAGGCTAACAAAACTAAGAAACTTCCTGCATCTGGCAATACAGCCAGTACTCAGTGTAGCGTGTCTGGCCTTGCTGATAATATCATGTACAGTTTTGTCCCTATGTGGGCTTATGAGCACCACGGTAAGTACATTGCTACAGGCACTGCGACATGTGGACGATACGTAAGATGTATCGTAGAGAAGGATGTCCACGACCAGATCATTCAACCCAGTAACCGTGCCTTACAAAACAATATCCAACGTATCACAGCTCCAAAGGTAGGTAGTATAACAGAATCACCATCACAGAACGGTGGTAAGCAAGTAAAAAGTTACTTGATACTCGATTCAACAATAACCGACAAGGCTGTCATTGCAAAAAAGAAACAGCGTGTGATCTAACTTACGAGGAGGATCACACGGATGTACCATTCGATGCAGATGAATCTCGAATAGGTTATAGAGGTGTTCATCTCTCTGAGAAAGAATACCGAGAAGCTACTAAACATGGTTGTGCTTCCTGTACAGAACAGGCAGAGAACCTAGAAGATGATCAACTTGTATGGATAGACAGTAACTCTTTCCTATGCGAAACATGCTGGGAACGAGAGTACGATGATATGTTCTATGCATTAATAAATTAATTCGGAGTTATTATGAAATTTAATAATCAAGAAGTCCTTGTGGGCGCTGACCCTGAGGTGTTCATAAAGAAAGGTGGTTCGTTTGTATCTGCCTTTGGATTAGTACAGGGTAACAAGACAGAACCTTCTCCTGTAAAGGATGGTAGTGTTCAGGTAGATGGAATGGCTTTAGAGTTCAACATCAACCCAGCAGCTAACGTTCAGGAATTTGTACATAACGTAGAGAGTGTGTACTCTCAGCTACGTGAACAAGTACCCCCTGACTATGAGTTCTCTGACCAAGCAACAGCTTTGTTCAACTTTAACTACTTCAGTGAGAGAAGTACAGAAGAAGTTCAGTTAGGCTGTGAAGCTGATTACAACGCTTACACAGGTACAGAGAACACTAAACCAGACCAGAAGAAACCTATCCGTACAGCAGGTGGTCATATCCATATTGGCTGGCAAGAATGGGGCTTCTTAGATGAAGAACATATCGAGAAGTGTAGACGTGTTGTAAAAGCATGTGACTTCTACTTAGGATTGCCTAGTATCTTGTATGACTCAGACACTGATCGAAGAAGTATGTACGGACAAGCAGGTTGCTTTCGTCCAAAGACATATGGTGTAGAGTACAGAACACTAAGTAATGCTTGGATACATAGTACAGAACTTCTTGAGTTCGTGTACAGTAGTATAGAGCAGATGATGGCTAATGAAAGCTCTTGGGATCAGATGTTCGAAACAGATATACAAGATGTTATTAACACATCAGACACAACTAAAGCTCTTGAGCTGATTAACAAGTTCAATATACCTGTGTTTGGAGGTTAGTATGCGGTTTGATACTATTGATGATTACATAAGTCGATACACTGGAACACTTATTACAGTTGGCGGTGAGCTGCTCTCTGTCCAGAATGTACGTGGACGAGTAAGTAACCCTAAGTTCATTGTGCAGACGAGAGCTGGTGACGTACGAGAAGTACACCCTTTCGGTGTTGATGAAGAAGAGACTGTCCTTGACTTCAACAGGTCTTTCTACCACATACATGATGGTCGTTTGTACTACATGACAGCTAACCCAGAACGTCAGTGGAAGCAGGGGTTCAGGGCTAATAAGTACAGATACACAACAGCGGTGACTGACCCTCGGAAAATACAAACAGGGGGTGGTAACGGATTCCGTGTTTGGGACTTGTTCAGATCTATGGTTGCCCCTTTGTACAATACAGTAGGTTCAGTCCAAGGAATCGCTTATGTAGTATCTGATTCGTTAGCAGTGGATCTAGAAGGTAATGTGTTCTTCAAGGCAGCCTTTGTGGGTGTTGTTCAAGGCTCAAGTGTTGCACTTCATAAAGAGGGACAGTGGATAAAAGACCACTTAGAACGTCTTGGTATCGAATACAAAGTTAATAACAGATCTAAGAAAGCTTTGACCATGAAGTTATCTGTTCCTCAACTAGAGGCTGCTGGCGTAGATAGTGATAAGATCGACCAGATAATAAATCTGATTATTGAACGAGATAACAGGGAGCTACAGCGACAACGAGAAGCTAATGAAGCAGCCTTCGCTGCGTTCAGTGCAGGGGCAGCCCCTGCTGGAACAGCAGCAGACATAAGACGTACATTCAGAACAATGGATTTTACAGCACCACCACCACCAAGAGGTTAACATGAACAGAGATCTGAAAACAACGTACATCCATGAAATACTACGAGGTGTCAATAAGCAACCTCAGAGTTTACAAACGAGTACAAAGATTCAAACGAACTGCATGATCGGGTTAGAGATTGAGCTAGAGTCATGTGTAACAGATGATGTGGAGCGATTCAGTACCCAGACATTCAATAATTACTGGAGAACGACATACGATGGTTCTCTACGTGGAGGGTACGGAGTTGAGTTCGTCCTGAGTAAGCCACGATCAGGAGCTGGTGCGAGTACAGCCCTAAAAGCTTTCGATAAACTCATGAAAGATTTACCTAACAAACCAACTACAAGTCAATCTACTAGTACACATGTACACTTAGATATGACTAATACTAGCCTGTACGATGTATTGAAGTTCTTGTTCTTGTACAGAATATTCGAGACAGCCCTTATCAAATCATGTGGTAGCACTCGTGTTAGTAATCTGTACTGTATGAGCTTTCAAGAGGCTAATAAACCATTCATGGAGTTAGCCCGTGTCTTAAAAGATCCTAGTAACTTATCACAGTACAACATGAACGAACACAAATACGGTGCTTGTAACCTAGCTGCACTAACACAGTACGGCAGCTTAGAGTTTCGCTCTAAAGGTGGTGTTACAACAGCACAAGAAGTTATCGACTGGGTTAACACACTGACAAGTATCAAGATATTTGCTGACTCTCTTGAGTCTTTCGAGGATGTGTTATCGTTAGCTTCTCGTGAACATGCAGATATAGTTCAGACAGTGTTCGGTGAGTACGCGGATTCAGTTGCACAGTTCTTCCAGATAGAAGATATGTGGGAGGCGTGTATGGATATCCAGTACGTAATCAATGAAGCATGGGAGGCATAATGCCATACATACTACCATACAAGAACGGCTCTCGAAGTGCTAAGGTACTCTCTGAGTCACTAGGATTTAAGCAAGTAAAACGGGAACGTAGTCGTTTCTCTGCACTGACAAGATCAGGACACCCAAAGAAAGTTATTAACTGGGGTAGTTCTGAGTTACCACAGCATATGCAAAATACTATCATCATTAATGAACCTGATGCTGTTAAAACAGCCTGTAACAAGCTGGAAGCTTTCAGGAGTCTCGATGGGGAGGTAAGTATCCCAGAGTACAGTACAGAACGTGAGGATGCTGTACAGTGGCTACAGGATGGTCAGAAGGTTGTTGAGCGTCACCTATTACGAGGTAACTCAGGTAGAGGTATCCGTATTGTCGATTCTGTCGATGACCTACAAGATGCTCCTTTGTACGTTAAGTACATCAAGAAGACTGCTGAGTACAGAATACATGTGTTCAAAGGGGAAGCTTTCGATATCCAAGAGAAGCGTCGTAATCGTGATGTACAAGATGATCAGGTTAACTGGCAGGTACGCAATACAGACGGTGGCTTTATCTTTGCCA